>CEAC01003372.1_pt1 | contig 125366 bp, 104 predicted proteins | sample 557411 | NCBI WGS metagenome assembly CEAC01 (sample SAMEA3182094, study PRJEB8094) | gut metagenome | biome: human; feature: gut; material: Stool; isolation source: human stools | place: Canada | collected 2012-02-21
ATAAAGTTAACGGGGGGGGGGGGGTAATTTTCTTAAAAATTTTGTCGTGTCAAAATTGAATATTAATTTTGTATACGCAAATGCAGAATCAGTAAGTGCAATTTATTACTAAATAACCATACAAATAACAAAACTTGATAGATAACATGGTAATTTACATGAGATTATCGATTATTTAAGTCTGTAGCTTAAATGTTGTGTCAGGCAGTTTGACTCGAAATCTCACAGGTGCGCGGCCATTGATTGATATATATTTATTCATATATATCCATGTATATCCATGCTTAATGAAATCTGATGGCATTAACAAAATTTAACTCACGCTCATGGAGTTGAATTCGGATAAGTCGACATGTAGATGATTAAGTTATCGTTTCCGTAAGGTACACATATATACTTTAAAAGTATATAACGATTAGATAGAAAACAAAAAATTAAGGTACATTTCAAGCTAAAATGAAAGCCGAATTAAAAATAAAAAACAGGATTATTAAATCCGGTATCCTGGTGATGATGACAGGTATTGCGGCCACGGTCGCTATGACACCGGAAGATATATTTTCGACCGAGATAGGCAATGATATTATGATGTCGAATATTTTGCCGGCGACATATCCTACTTTTGATACGGCAATAAACGGGACTTGCTCACCGGTGCTTCATGGCACTGATAAATCATTATTACCGCAATGACTCAATAATAGAAATCTCATTAAATAAGTATTATAATTAAAATAATAAGAATTATTATTTTTGTCTCTCGAAAACAGCACGAAGTGATTTCGCGCTGTTTTTTTATGAAAAGTGGAGCGGGGCGTCCTGCCCCCGTGGTAATTTCCTATAATGGAAAATGATACCACGGGGGCGGGACGCCCCCGCTCCACTTTATGTATGTTTTATTCAAATATGTGTTTCAGCTTGGAGAACAGGCGCTGCTTGGTCGATTCCGACGGTTTGATGTTGGGGTCATCTTTGATTGATTCTACAGCCGAACGGATGCGGTCGTCGAGCTGCTCGGGGATGTAGACCATCACATTGATAAGCTCATCGCCGGTGCCGCGTCCTTCGGGTGAGGGGAGTCCCTTGCCGCGCAGGCGGAGCACTTTGCCCGGCTGCGTGCCGGCTGCGATGTTGAGCCGGGCGCGTCCTGTGATGGTCGGCACTTCCACCGCGCCTCCGAGTGTGGCGGTCGGAAGGTCGAGCATGAGGTTGTAGATTACGTCGTTGCCGTCGCGTATGAGTTCCGGATGCTTGATTTCCTCAATAACCACGAGAAGGTCGCCGTTGACGCCACCGTGGCGCGGGGCGTTGCCCTTCCCCTTTACGGTAAGCGTCATGCCGTCGGTCACGCCGGCGGGGATGTTGAAGCTGACGAGCTGTTCCTTGCGTTCGGTGCCTTCGCCGTGACAGTAAGTACAATTCTGTGTTATGGTTTTGCCCTCGCCGTTGCAGTGCGGGCATACCGACTGTGACTGCATAGCACCGAGTATCGTCTGCTGCACCTGGGTCACCACGCCTGTGCCGTGGCAGGTAGCACAGGTCGTGAATGCAGTGCCGTCCTTGGCTCCCGTGCCGTTGCAGTGCTCGCACTTGACCTGAGTCGGGATTTTAAGCGTCTTTGATATGCCGGTCGCGATTTCTGCAAGCGTGAGCTTGACCTTGATGCGGAGGTCCGAGCCCTTGCGGGTCGGTTTGCGGGGGGCGCGCTGTCGGCCGCCTGTCGCTCCGCCCCATTCGCCACCGAAACGGCCACCGAATATATCGCCGAAGTGCTCGAATATATCATTGATGTCAAATCCGGCGCTGTAACCGCCTGCTCCGCCGCCCGGGAATCCCTGCGGACCCATATTGTGGCCGAACTGGTCATATTTGGCGCGTTTGTCGGGGTCGCTGAGCACATCGTATGCTTCGGCGGCCTCGATGAATTTTTCTTCGGCGGCTTTGTCGCCCGGATTCTTGTCGGGGTGATATTTGAGCGCCAGTTTGCGGTACGCTTTCTTTATTTCATCGGCTGAGGCGCTTTTGTCCACGCCCAGCACTTCGTAGTAGTCTCTTTTGGTAGCCATATTTCTTTTAATTCACAATGCGTGATTTATAGGATGTGCGATTTTACAAACACGGTGGAGCGGCAGGTTATTGGCCTACGGCGACTTTGGCGTGACGAATCACTTTGTCGTTGAGCGTATAGCCCTTGGCGATTGTGTCAATGACCTTGCCTTTTTTCGACTCGTCGTCTACCGGAACCATCGCAATAGCCTCGTGGAGGTCGACATCGAAATCGGCATTTTCTGTCGGTATCTCCTTTACGCCGTTCTGTTGGAGGTATTTCACGAATTTGTTGTATATAAGCTCCATACCTTCTTTTACCGACACGGCCGTGGCATCGTCCTTTATAGCCTCTATGCCGCGTTCGAAATCGTCGAGTATGGGGAGTATGCCTTTGAGCACGTTTTCAGCGCCGTTCTTTATGATTTCCGATTTCTCGCGGAGCGTACGTTTCTTGAAATTGTCGAAGTCGGCCATCAGGAAGAGATACTCTTTTTTCTCTTTCTCGAGAGCTTCCTCGCGTTCCTGAAGCATCTGTTTCAGTGCCTCGATTTCCGATGACTGTCCGTCTTCTTCGGTATTGCATACGTCGGCGGCCCCCTCGTCGAGCACGTCGTCGGCTTCTACATCGGGATTTTCGATTTTGATTTCAGTCTCCTTGGCCTCCTTGGCGGAGTCTTTTGCGGAGTGGTTATGCTGTTTCTGACTCATGTGTAAATTATATTTATTCAGGTTGAAATATGCAAAAATCTTGCCAAACTTTGTCCATCGGGACAATCTTACAATGATAACAAATAAAATGCGTTAACGTTCATAGTTTTGAGATATGAAAATCGGTTTCGGGGAATAACCGTTCGATCTCATCTGCCAAAATGTCACGCGCGAAGATACCGAACACGCTTGCGCCCGATCCCGACATTGATGCATATTCCGCTCCTGCATTATATAATGTGGATTTGATTTCGGCTATGCGCGGATGGTGTGCAAATACCGTATCCTCGAAATCATTCCTTACCCCGGCATCAGCCCACTCTGCAGGCAGTACCGTTGACAATACCTCGGGGAGAGCAACCGACGACGGCCGCGGACGGCACCCGCCGTAGGCCTCGGCCGTGGATACATGTACGTCGGGCTTTACTATCACGAGAGTGTATCCTTTCAGACTTAGGTCGACAGGCGACAGGGTAGTGCCGGTGCCCGTGGCAAGCATAGGCCGGTTGTATATGAAGAAAGGACAGTCCGAACCTATTGTCGCCGCTATTCCGGCCATGACGTCAGCCGACAGTCCGAGGCCGAACAGCCTGTCGAGTGTGGTTATCGTGAATGCCGCGTCGGCGGAGCCCCCGCCGAGGCCGGCTCCGTCAGGTATGATTTTGCGCAGGAATATATCTACGGGAGGCAGATTGTAGCGCTCCTCCATGGCGCGGTAGGCACGCATGACAAGATTCTTTTCCGGAGGACAGTCCACACTTCTCCCGGTCACGGTAAGTGTCGTCACGTCATCCTTGGCCGGTACGATTTCAAGTATGTCGCACCAGTCGGCGGGCATCATTACTGTAGCTATATCGTGGTATCCGTCGGGACGGCGGGCGGTGATGAAAAGCCCTATGTTGATTTTAGCGTTGGGAAATGCTATCATTGAGTTCCGTTTAAATATATTATTGATAAGAGATTGCAAAGTTACTCAATATTTATACACATTCATGTACCTGCTATTGAAAATTTATTGTTGATATTTCTGTTGCGCCGCGTTTGGCATTACGCCCCAATTTTGCTACTTTTGCGATAAATAATATGTTATAATGGATTTTGTCAACAAGCAGGGACGCCGCGACGGGTCCCGTCCCCAATACAGGGAGCAATCGAAGATAGATACATTGGGCCGTCTGCAGCCCCAGGACAAGGATCTTGAAGAAGCGGTTCTCGGTGCTATAATGCTCGAGAAGGACGCCTATACCGTGGTGTGCGACATCCTTCACCCTGACAGTTTCTATGAGCCGAGCAACCAGAAAATATATCAGGCGATACAAAGTCTCGGCGCCGCACAGCGTCCCATCGATATGCTCACCGTCATGGAGCAGCTGCGCCTCAACGGCACTCTCGAGGAGGTAGGCGGTCCGGCGTTCATAGCCGAACTGACATCGCGTGTGGCTTCGTCGGCCAATGTCGAGTATCATGCGCGAATTGTGGCGCAGAAATATCTGGCACGCGAACTCATATCGTTCGCCTCTAACATCGAGGCCAAGGCTTACGACGAGACCAATGATGTCGACGACCTGATGCAGGAGGCCGAGGGCAAGCTGTTTGAAATCTCTCAGCGCAATGTGAAAAAAGATTTCACACAGGTCGATCCCGTCATCAAGCAGGCCATAGAGCAGATTCAGGCTGCCGCCAACCGTGCTTCGGGTATGTCGGGGCTTGAGTCAGGCTTCCATGAGCTGGATAAGATTACGTCGGGCTGGCAGCGTAGCGACCTTATCATTATCGCCGCCCGTCCCGCAATGGGTAAGACAGCTTTCGTACTCTCGATGGCTAAGAATATGGCTGTCAATTACAATACCCCGGTGGCCATATTCTCGCTTGAAATGTCGAATATCCAGCTCGTCAACCGTCTGATATGCAACACGTGTGAGCTTGAAAGCGACAAAATCAAGAGCGGACGTCTCGACAACCGCGAGTGGGACCAGCTGATGGCGCGTATCAAGAACCTATACAGCGCCCCGCTGTATATCGACGACACCGCGTCGTTGTCGATATTCGAACTTCGCACGAAGGCACGCCGCCTCGTGCGCGAGCACAACGTGCAGTTTATCATCATCGACTACCTCCAGCTGATGAACGCGTCGGGCATGAAGTTCGGCTCCCGCGAGCAGGAGGTGTCCATGATATCGCGTTCGCTCAAGCAGCTCGCCAAGGAACTTAACATACCCATAGTGGCGCTGTCGCAGCTCAACCGAAGTGTGGAATCGCGTACCGACGGCAAGCGTCCGCAGCTTTCCGACCTCCGTGAGTCGGGCGCCATCGAGCAGGATGCCGACATCGTATGCTTCATCCATCGTCCGGAGTACTACATCAAGAGCGACACCGACGCCGAGGGGCACGACATACGCAATCTCGCACAGTTCATCATAGCAAAGCACCGTAACGGACAGGTCACCGACGTGCGTTTGCGTTTCCGCGGACAATACACGCGCTTCGAGAACTGGACCGAAGACGACCCCATCTACGGAGAGGCCACCGTCGGCTCGCGCATAAATTCCGGCGACGATTCGGCGCCCGTTTCTCCGGTTGCCGATCCATTTTCCGGCGGCAGCGTCGACCTCGGAGCTTCATCGTCAGAGGCTGTGCCTCCATTCTGATTTTCCTCCGTATCCCATCGACTCGCTCGCATGAATTTTTATTGTGGCTGAATAAACTTTTCATAACATGCGGTTGTTTAGGTAATAAAACTTCTAATCAACTATTAGTTATGAAAAAAGCTGTTTTATTGATTGCTCTGATGATAGGATGCACCGGAGCTTTCGCTCAGAAGATTGACAAAAACGAATTGAAGCAACTTCAGGCCTTTTTGTCGCAGCCCGGTGAAAGGGATGCTACCAACGCTCAAGCCCTTAATATCAGTGATACCAAGTCACCCGCTACATGGGAAGGTGTCACGGTAGAGAACGGCCATGTCACCAAAATAGAATGGAAAGACAAGCATCTTGCAGGTGCGCTTGACCTTTCCGGTTTCGACGCTTTACAGGAAGTAAATATTTCGCGCAACAATCTTACCGGTCTTGTAGTCAACGCCAACCCGGCATTGGCCAAACTCGATGCCTCGCGCAACAAACTGACCTCCTTCTCGTCGGACAACTGCCCGGCTCTTACCGAGCTCAAAATCTACCGCAACCGTCTGACAGACATTGACCTGTCGGGCACTACCGCGCTTAAGACCCTCAATTGCTCCAACAACCTGCTCGTCGAGCTTTCGGTGGCCAACTCTCCCACGCTTGTCACTCTCAACTGTCAGGGCTGCCATCTCGAAGCTCTCAACGTCAGCGGCTGCAAGGCGCTCAAGAACCTCTACTGCGGTTACAACAAACTGACTGCGATAGCGCTCGCAGGTGTTGAAAACCTGACCAACCTCAATGTCGACGATAACGAAATCTCGAAACTCTATATCAACGGACTTCCCGCTGTCAGCACGATTATCTGCTCCGACAACAACATGACGCAGCTTGCGGTAAGCAACTGCAACGCTCTCATCGACCTTGTCTGCTCTTACAATAATCTGACTTCGCTTTCGGTTGACAACTGCCCGAACCTCCTGTTTGTCGACTGCTCTTACAATGACCTCACTACTCTCAATCTTTCCAACCAGACATTCCTCGAACGTCTGCTCTGCAACAACAACCAGCTGACCATGCTCGATGTATCGTTCGATACCGCGCTCCGCTACATCAATTGCCGCTACAACACCATTACCGACTTCCGTACTGTTGCCTGCGACAATCTCCAGATGGTTGCCTGCCAGTGGAACTATTGATTATATGCCTGAATTCTCACAGGGGCGTTTTTGTCCCCGGGGAATATAGATAACTGATTTAAAACGGGGAGCGTCGCCACTTCAGCATGGCGGCGCTTCTTTTGTCCGGGTCCTTGCGGCCTGAAGTTAAAGTCTAAATCTCGGCATGCGGTATGAAATGTAAAAAAAATATTGTAAATTTGCAATTCAAAAATATGATACCCGGTGCTTTCCGCATATCCGGATATCGTTAATTTCATGATGTCATTACGATGAAAAATATTAGGAATTTCTGCATCATAGCGCACATCGACCACGGCAAGAGCACACTCGCCGACCGTCTGCTTGAATTCACCGGCACGGTAGCTCCTAAAGACCTGCAGGCACAGGTGCTCGACGACATGGAGCTGGAGCGCGAGCGCGGCATAACTATAAAAAGCCACGCCATACAGATGGAATACACCATTGACGGCGAGAAATACATACTCAATCTTATCGACACTCCGGGACACGTCGATTTCTCCTACGAAGTATCGCGCTCGATTGCCGCCTGTGAGGGTGCGCTCCTGATTGTCGATGCCTCCCAGGGCATACAGGCGCAGACTATTTCAAATCTTTATATGGCAATTGACAACGACCTTGAGATTATTCCCGTAATCAACAAGGTCGATCTTGATTCGGCCAAGCCCGACGAAGTCGAGGACCAGATTGTCGAGCTGCTCGGCTGCCGCCGTGATGAAATCATTCGCGCTTCGGGTAAGACGGGCATCGGAGTGGAAGATATACTCCGTGCCATCGTCGAGCGTGTGCCCGCACCCAAGGGCGACCCCGACGCTCCGCTGCAGGCGTTGATTTTCGACTCCGTCTTCAATCCTTTCCGCGGCATTATCGCGTACTTCAAGATAGTCAACGGCACAATCGCCAAGGATGATTTCGTGAAGTTCGTGTCGACCGGCAAGGAATATCATGCCGACGAAATAGGCGTCCTGAAGCTCGACATGGCTCCCCGTCAGGAACTGAGCGCCGGCAATGTCGGTTATATCATTTCCGGAATAAAGACATCGAAGGAAGTGCGTGTAGGCGATACCATCACCCATGTCAACCGTCCGTGCGAAGCGGCTATCGACGGATTCGAGGAGGTGAAGCCTATGGTGTTTGCCGGTGTGTATCCTATCGAGACGGAAGATTTCGAGAACCTCCGCTCGTCGCTTGAGAAACTGCAGCTCAACGACGCTTCGCTCACATTCCAGCCAGAATCGTCGGCGGCTCTCGGTTTCGGTTTCCGTTGCGGTTTTCTCGGCCTCCTTCACATGGAGATTGTGCAGGAACGTCTCGGCCGCGAGTTCGACATGGACGTCATCACCACTGTGCCCAACGTATCTTACCGCGTGTACGACAAGAAAGGCAACATGACCGAGGTGCACAATCCCTCGGGACTTCCCGACCTCACCCTTATCGACCATATCGAGGAGCCGTACATACGTGCGTCGGTCATAACCACCACCGAATTTATCGGCCCGATTATGACGCTGTGTCTCGGCAAACGCGGAGAGCTTGTAAAGCAGGAATTCATCTCGGGCAACCGTGTCGAGATTATCTTCGACATGCCGCTCGGCGAGATAGTCATCGACTTTTATGACAAACTCAAGAGCATATCCAAGGGATACGCCTCATTCGACTATCATATCCACGATTTCCGCGAGTCAAAACTGGTGAAGCTCGACATCCTGCTCAACGGCGAGAGCGTCGACGCACTCTCCACGCTGACCCATGCCGACAATGCAGTGACCTTCGGACGCCGCATGTGCGAGAAACTGAAAGAACTTATCCCGCGTCAGCAGTTCGACATAGCTATTCAGGCGGCTATCGGTGCGAAGATTATCGCACGCGAGACCATCAAGGCCGTACGTAAGGATGTGACGGCCAAGTGTTATGGCGGTGATATATCGCGTAAACGCAAACTTCTCGAAAAACAGAAAAAAGGTAAAAAACGAATGAAGCAGATCGGTTCGGTCGAAGTGCCTCAGAAAGCATTCCTCGCTGTCCTGAAACTCGATTGATGTTAAAGCGATGCCGGGCTATTTTTGTGGAAATAGCCCGGCTGCTTAGCCCTGAGACAGGGCGCTTACAACTATATTTTGTCCGGTTTTGTTATATAAATATAATCTTAGACGGGGGTATCAGGTACAAGCCTCCGTAATTGAAACAAACTGTTACTTATTATGAGTAATCCGCAAGATAATTCGTCACACGAACAGCATTCGGCCGTACAGGCTATCAATGACCAGGCACACAACATATTCTATGCCGCCCGTCAGGCATTGAGGCACCATGCGTCAGGCGGCAATGTGCTTATATTCGCCACATTCCTGGCACTTGTCGTAGCTAACATTCCCGCTTTGAGCGGCCACTATTTTGAATTTTGGGAACAGGAAATACGCCTGCAGGTAGGCAATTTCAACATATTTTCTCATTCGGGCCATCCGATGACCCTGCTACAGTTCATCAACGATGCGCTGATGGCGATTTTCTTCTTTTCAATAGGGCTGGAGATAAAGCGAGAGGTGCTCGTGGGAGAGCTTTCGTCATTCCGTCAGGCTTTGCTGCCGATTGTCGGTGCGGTAGGCGGTATGGTTATGCCGGTCATCATCTATCTCGCATTCTCTATGGGTACCGACTATACAGGCGGTGCCGCCATTCCTATGGCTACCGATATCGCGTTTTCTCTCGGCGTGCTCAGTATGCTCGGCAAGAGGGTGCCTCTGTCGCTCAAGATATTCCTTACCACGCTTGCCGTTGTCGACGATATAGGCGGCATCATCGTCATAGCCGTGTTCTATTCTACGCAGATTGACGGCATATTGCTGCTCTATGCATTCCTGTTGTTCGGAGTGTTGCTCATGGGGTCATGGCTCCGCATCAAGAGTAAACTTTTCTATATCGGAGTGGGCGGTGTGATATGGTTCCTTTTCCTCAATTCGGGCATACACCCCACCATTGCAGGAGTGCTTGTGGCATTCTGTGTGCCTGCCACGCCGGTATTCGAGCCTAAAAAATATATCAGGAAGATACGTGAGGCAATCAATCACTTCCGCCGCGAGGACGACGAAGCTCTCTCGCGCAAGAGCATCCTCTCAAAGGAACAGCTCGACTGGCTCAAACAGGTCGAGTCGGCATCCGATAAAGTCATTTCCCCGCTTCAGGACCTCGAGGACTCACTGCATCCCCTTGTCAACTACATTATAATACCGCTTTTTGCTTTTGCCAACGCCGGCATCTTCCTCCTCGATATGGAGCCGATAAGCATATTTGAGGGAGTCAGCCTTGCCGTTATCTGCGCCCTCGTAGTCGGTAAATGCGCCGGTATCTTTATCTTCTCATGGATTACTGTCAAACTGCGTCTCGCACCTATGCCCGAGCACAGCAACTGGAAGATGATGGCCTCGATTGCCATGCTGGGCGGTATCGGTTTCACGGTATCCATCTTCATCGCCAACCTGTCGTTCGGTTCGATGGGCGAGGAAGGTGCCTCCCTGTTGAGTCATGCCAAACTCGGTATCGTCATAGGCTCGCTGTTTGCCGGTATCCTCGGCTACCTCCTCCTGCACCGCACCCTTCCCAAGCACCCCGTCGATGTAGAGGAATAGCATCCTTTTTAACTGATAGATAAACGGGTCAGTACCGGTTTATGATAATTAAATATCATACCGCGTTCTGACTCGTTTTTTCTATAATATCACATAATGAGGGCTTTTTTGATGACACTGTGAACTATTTTACGGATATTTGAAAAAATAATCGGCTTAGTTTTGTATTTTCACATTTTTATGTTAATTTTACGCCGAAATGTTAAATTCAAGATTTTGGATTGGTGGATTTAATTGTTAAATCTATTCTGAAATTTATTAAACACTCTTTCATCTTATTTGTTAATATTATAAAAAGTGTGCGAAAATTATATGCAGAAGTTGTAGCCGGGACATCCGGGGTACCTCATGCATACGGAAGATTTTCTCCACTTTGTAAAAACAGAATACGGTCATGAAGAAATCGACTATATGGTTACTCACTATATTGATGGCAGTCACTTTTGTCGGGTTGCTGTATATTGAAATCAAATATATGGACGACATCATCAAGATGCGCGACGACCAGTTTTCCGAAGGTGTGCGCCGCAGCCTCTATATGGTGAGTTCCCGGCTGGAGCAGGAGGAGACGCGCTACTATCTTGAGGACGATGTCAGCGGAGCCGAGTCGGCCGCGCTCTACTCGCAGTATCCCGACGGGCAGCCCCCGCATCTTGGCGGCATCAGCTACTCGTTCAATACTTTTTCCGGACTCGAAGGCACCCTCACGATACGCGGCGACGTAGACAAAATATCCAAACTGCAGAGCGACCAGCTTGCCGCCCTTGACCGCACTAACGCCATGCGCGAGGCTCAGGCCCGTCTTGACGACCGCGTGCGCTATCAGAAAGGCATACTTGATGAGGTTATACTCAAAATCAGCACACAGGCTATCAATCGCCCCGTGCTCGAGCGTGTCGACTCTACATTCACACGCGAGATAATAGCGCAGGAACTTGCCAACAACGGCATAAACATACCGTTCCGGTTTGCAGTCGTCAACCGTAACGGCATTCCCGTTTATGCTACCGAAGGATTCCCCAATATCATACAGAGCGAGGATAATACCATGTTCGTGCAGGCTCTTTTCCCCAACGACCCTGCCAACAAGAAAATATTCCTGAAAGTATATTTCCCATCCAAGGCAAAATATATCCTGAAATCGGTACGGTTCCTTATCCCCGCTTTCGCATTCACCCTCGTGTTGCTGATAGTCTTCGTCTACACGATAATCCTCGCCTTCCGGCAGAAGAAACTCAATGAGATGAAGACCGACTTCATCAACAATATGACACATGAGTTCAAGACTCCCATATCTACCATATCGCTTGCCGCACAGATGCTCAACGATGACTCCGTGCGCAAATCGCCCGGAATGCTCCAGCACATCTCGTCAATCATCAACGACGAGACAAAGCGTCTGCGTTTCCAGGTGGAAAAAGTGTTGCAGATGTCGATGTTCGACCGCAAGAAGGCTACCATACGTCTTCAGGAGGTCGACGCCAACATAACCATCAACAACATCATCAATACCTTCAAGCTCAAGGTAGAGCGTTATGGCGGACGCCTCAACGCAGCCCTCGACGCCGAGGACGCCATTGTCAATGTCGACGAGATGCATTTCACCAACGTGATATTCAATCTGCTCGACAATGCCGTGAAATACCGCCGCGAGGACGTGCCTCTCAATATCACTGTATCCACCGCCGATATAGCCAACTCGCGTCTCGAAATAACGATAGAGGACAACGGCATAGGTATCAAGAAGGAACATCTACGTAAAATCTTCGATAAATTCTACCGCGTGCCCACGGGCAACAAACACGACGTCAAGGGCTTCGGCCTCGGGCTTGCCTACGTCTACAAGATGATTGACCTCCTCGGCGGCACTATCAAGGTGGAATCCGAACTCAATCAGGGAACAAAATTTATAATCATATTACCATTAATTAAAAATTGACGATTATGGAAGAACGTATGCGTATATTATTATGCGAGGACGATGAGAACCTCGGCATGCTGCTCCGGGAATATCTTCAGGCCAAGGGCTTCAACGCCGACCTCTATCCCGACGGCGACGCAGGTTACAAGGCATTCCTCAAAGGGAAATACGATATTTGTGTGCTCGACGTGATGATGCCCAAGAAAGACGGCTTCTCGCTCGCACAGGAAATCCGCACGGTCAACTCCGAAGTGCCTATTATTTTCCTTACCGCCAAACAGCTTAAGGACGATATTCTCGAAGGCTTCAAGCTCGGTGCCGACGACTATATCACCAAACCTTTCTCGATGGAGGAACTGGTGTTCCGTATCGAGGCGATTCTCCGCCGTGTCAAAGGCAAGAAAGGCAAGGAGGTGACAATGTACAAGATCGGTAAATTCACATTCGATACACAGAAACAGACCCTGATGATTGACGACAAGGTCACCAAACTCACCACCAAGGAATCCGAGCTTCTGAGCTTGCTGTGCGCCCACGTCAACGAAATCCTCGAGCGTAACTTTGCCCTCAAGACCATCTGGATTGACGACAATTACTTCAACGCCCGCTCGATGGACGTCTACATCACCAAGCTCCGCAAGCACCTCAAAGACGACCCGACAATCGAAATCATCAACATCCACGGCAAAGGCTACAAACTCATAGCCCCCGACGCCGAAGTCGCCCCCGAAGAATAAATTTGTAATCTAAAATACCTTGATGGTATTATAAAGCACAATCTTCCGCGGTTGAAAACCGCGGCTACTACACGAAGTGTTGAATAGTTAGTAGCCGCGGTTTTCAACCGCGGAAGATTGTGCTTTACACACTACCACATTTTATAAGGCCTTTAAATGTAGTGTTGATTTACTTGCGGTTGATTGCGAAAGCGGTGTATGGGCATTCCCCGAAGATACGGTCGGCGAGGATACTGTCGCGGGCGCGTACGTTTTGCTCTATTGCGTGGTGGAAGTAGAATGCCTTGAGGGTGTCGCCCTGCTCCATGAGCATCCGGCAGCGGCTGTTGATGTCCATCAGGAGGCGTTCCATCTCCATGCCGTCAACAGGCGTCGACAACAGCAGATTGCCGTATTGACTGACAATCTTGTCTATATGGTCATATCGTGTCAGTTCGTCAGCTTTCTCCCGAGCCGCTTTATCTTCTTCATCCTTGCTCCCGCCGCATGCGGTGGAAAGCAGTATGGGTATCAATACGGTTGCCGATATGATTATATTGTAAATCTTTTTCATTGGGTAAGTTGACATAGTTAAATTGTAGGGACGCGATTCATCGCGTCCGCACCTGAATAGTGTAATTATAATAATAACGCGGACGCGATAAATCGCGTCCCTACACACGTTACTGTTTTCTGACTGCAGTATCAAGCATGTTGCCGATATGCACCTTTACGCGTTCCATAAGCCAGCGCGGGGTAGAGGTGGCACCGCATATCCCGATACGCTTTATGCCTTTGAGCCAATCGGGGTTTATGTCGTTTTCATCGCTTATAAGACGGGTTGACGCATTCACAGCGTGGCACTCCGAATACAGAAACTTACCGTTGCTGCTCTTTTTGCCCGATACGAAAAGCACCAGGTCATGCTCGGATGCAAATCGTCTCAACGAGTCCACGCGGTTGGCCACCTGACGGCATATCGTGTCAAAGCTACGGAATGTGGCTCCCGGCTGCATGCGCCGTTCGATTTCCGAAATCACCTCTTTAAATCCCGACAGCGACATCGTGGTCTGCGAATACAGGTCTACGTCACGGCTGTAATCTATATTGCCGAGGTCGTCCATCCCTTGCACTACGATGGCATTGCCGTCGGTCTGTCCTACAAGACCGTTGACTTCGGCGTGACCCGGTTTGCCGTATATCACAATCTGACGTCCTCTTTCCGCGCCTTCACGGTAGCTTTCCTTGATGCGCTGCTGCAGTCGGAGCACCACCGGGCATGTCGCGTCAATGATGCTGATGCCGTTTTTGCGCGCCATGGCGTATGTGGCCGGTGGCTCGCCGTGTGCGCGAAGTAGCACCCGCACGTTGTGCAGCCGGTCGAGATCATCATGGGTGATGGTGGTCATGCCTTTGTCGGCAAGACGTTTCACCTCGTCGCTGTTGTGCACGATGTCGCCCAGACAATACAGTTCGGCGTCGCCTGCCAGCGCGGCTTCTGCCTTTTCGATGGCGGTGACCACCCCGAAGCAGAATCCTGATCCTTCGTCAATCTCGATTGTAATTGTATCCTCCATCTGTGGGTAGCATCAAAATCTATTTTCCGGTCACGCGGTTGAACTGGCTGATAAGCCATTCGTTCTGCTCCTCGATTGACATATCGGAGTTGTCAAGGTCGATGGCATCGTCGGCGCGGCGCAGCGGGCTCTCCTCGCGGGTCATATCGATGCGGTCGCGTGACACTACATTTTCAAGGACATCTTCGTATGTGCTTGTCGTGTCGCCCTTCGCCTGCAGCTCGAGCCAGCGGCGGCGCGCACGGGTCTCGGCCGGAGCGTTCACATAGATTTTAAGTTCGGCATCGGGAAATACTGTCGTACCGATGTCGCGGCCGTCCATCACTATGCCGCGCTCGTTGCCGAATGCCTGCTGTTGTGCCACCAATGCATGGCGCACTGCGGGGATTACGGCCACCGGCGACACACTCGACGATACACGCAGAGAGCGTATCTCCTTCTCCACATCGCTGCCGTTGAGCAGCGTATGCTGACCGTCGGCACAGGGCAGGAAGTCGATATGTATGTCGTCAAGAGCGGCGGTGAGAGCGGCTGTGTCGACGCTTCCGTCAGCAAGTATCATGCCGTGTTCGAGAGCATATAGTGTGACCGCGCGGTACATCGCCCCCGAGTCAATATATCTGTATCCGATACGTCCGGCAAGTTCCTTTGCCATTGTGCTTTTGCCCGACGATGAAAATCCGTCGATGGCGATTATGATTTTTTTATCAGTATTACTCATATCAATAGATGAAATCGTTGATGTCGAGACGCAGGTTCACCATAAATGTCGTGGCCCCGGTATGAGGCTGCGCGAATGCTATCCCGAGTCCGAATTTGTTGACATTCAATCCGGCGCCGAGCGACCATCCCGACAGGAAACTGCGGGAGTAAGTGCTCATGTCCGTGCGCGTCTTATAGTTGTATGCGAGTGTTATGTAGAATTTGTCCGACGGCGTGAAATCGGCGCCGAATATAAGATGCCGGAACAGATTCGAGCCGAACGAGTCCTTTTCCCCAGGTTCGGTCTGGGCCGTGCCGTCCCCCGGGTCATAATAGGGGAGATGCCATTTGGTGAGGTTCCATGCCGTGATTGAAAACCGTATGGGCAGTGTGCCGAAACTTTGCGACCACCCTAAGCGCAGGTCGAAGGGCAGACGGTCGTAACGGTCACGGAAACGTTTTACCTGACCGCCGAGATTGGCTACGACAAACGACAGCGAAAGGTCGCGCTCGTCATCGTAATAATTGATACCGAGGTCGGTGGCGACAGCAAAAGCTGAGTACTCCTCATACCCGCTGTATATCATTTTCAACGTGGCGCCCCCGCGCAGACGGTCGGTGATGTCATGCGAATATGTGCCGCTGAACGAGATGTCCTTCGGCGAAAATTCGCCTGTGAGGATACCGTTTTCGTCGGCGCCTTTTATAGTACCGTAGCCGTAGTACTGTATCCCCGCCGCCCATGCACCGTATTCTCCCGCCGCGCGGGCATAGCGTATGCCGGCGAAATTGGAGTCGCCGAGATAGCGCATATAGTTCACAAGCAGCTGGTTGTCCATCTCGCCGCCGAGCAGACCGGGGTTCTGGTCGGTTGAGCCGAGGTAGCCGTCGATGGTCGATATGTTGATGCCCCCCAGACCGTAGATACGGGTCGAGGAGGTGGTGTTGAGGAAATTATAGGCCGTCGACCCGTCCTGAGCCGACATCGCCATGCATGCGGCCGAGAGAGTTATGCCTGATATGAGTTTACGTAAATTCATTATGATTGTGGCAAGGGGATGATGTGCTCTCCCTCTTGTTTACTAACGTATATTTCCTGTTTTTAGTATATCTGCGATGCGGCAATATCAGCGTGTCAGCCCTTCGGGAGTACCACCCGGTCGCCGAGCTTCTGGGCGTAGTCGCGGCGCAGGTCGCCGAGTGCGGCTATCTCCTGCATCACCTTCTTCACGCTCTCCATATCGCCGTTTTGGGCTACCTGCTTGAGCAGTTCGCGTTTGTTGCGTATGTCGCACTGCAGCATGGCGTCCTTGAGGGCGTATATGGCGCGGGGCAGTAGCTCGTCAAGACGCTCCCGCTCCGATTCGATATGCGAGTATTTCGAATGCACCTTGCTCAGTTTGTGTTTCGACGATGCCATTTCGGTCACCTCACGCCTGATGTCGTCGTCGGGAGATGATGCCAGGCGGTGTATGAAAAACATCTCCGTGTGCTTGTCGAGCCGTTCATAGTGCCTCTCGTCGATGGCTTCGAGCAGCATTTTCTCCTTCTGTGTTATCTGGTCGAGATTGACCGCCGTACGGCGTATCTCATCCGTTCCTTTCTCCCATTCCTCCGTGCGCAGCTGAAGCGATGCTGCCTCGGCTGATGCACGGTCGTTCTCCCAGTCTGTATCAATCAGCCTGCGGCATTCACCCACAAGCCTGTTGTAAATAGGATTGGAAAACGTGATGTTGTCAAATGCTAATTCCTGCATGATGTAGTCTATCACGCGTATGTTGGCCGGCTGGTCGTTCTCGTCGATTGTCGGAAGCTCAACCATGCCGTAGCGCACTATATATCTGGCGATGTCGTGCTCAAAAGGTGCCAGCATGCCGGGCCGGCTCCTGTCGGATTGCATGAAGGCCATGTCGCCGGACTGTGCGGGGTCTGGTGTCTCTCCGTCAGGACTCGGTTGACGTTGTTGTGAACCTTCGGCCGGAGCGCCGGATGCCTGTGCGGGCTGTTCGGCCGGTTGCGCGGCGGTGTCGGTTTCGAGCGATGCGCGCGCCCTGTCACGCATATTCTGTTGAGCCTGCTGCTCGGCGCGCTCGGTGATGAATTTCTTTATCTGGAGCAGCAATACCTTTTCGTCGATGTCGAGCGTACGGCTGCACTCCTTGACATAGAGCGACCGCACGATGTCGTCGGGAATGACCGATATTGACCTTACGATGTCGGATATCGCTTTCGAGCGGGCGATGGGGTCGTTGGCCGCATCCTTGAGCAGTATCTCGGTTTTGAAACGGATGAAGTCGGTTTCGTGTTCGGCGATATATTGCTCTACTTCCGCTGTCGTATGGCTTTGGGCGAACGAGTCGGGGTCGTCGCCGTCGGGCAGGAGCACCACCTTCATGTTCAGACCTTCGGCAAGCAGCATGTCGATGCCTCGCAGCGATGCCTTGATGCCGGCGGGGTCGGAGTCATATATCAGTGTCACGTTGCTTGTGAAGCGGTGTATCAGTCTTATCTGCCCCTGAGTGAGCGATGTTCCCGACGAAGCCACTACATTCTCGATGCCGCTTTGGCTCATGGAGATTACGTCCATATAGCCCTCCACGAGTATGCACTTGTCTTTCTCGCTGATCGACTTCTTGGCCTGGAACAGCCCGTACAGCTCGCGGCTTTTGGAATAAATTACCGACTCGGGCGAGTTGACATATTTTGCCATCTTCTTGTCGGAGCGTAGCGTACGTCCGCCGAACGCCACCACCTTGCCCGATATTGTATGCACGGGGTAGATTACGCGTCCCTTGAAACGGTCGTAGAGCGTACCGTCGTCGCGGCGTATTACGAGTCCCGTATCAATCAGATATTTTTCATTGTATCCTCGTTCACGTGCCTGGCGCAGCAGTTCATTGCCCCGTTCAATCGAGTATCCGAGGCGGAAACGCTTTATGGCGGCGTCATTGATACCGCGTTCGCGGAAGTAGCTGTAGCCTATGTCGCGCCCCTCGTCAGTGGCGGTCAGATTGTTTTCAAAATGGGCGAGAGCGAATTCATTGACATTGAACATATTCATTCTGTCCGACTCCTCCTCGCGTTCAGCGTCGCTCAGTTCGCGCTCTTTGATCTCGATGTTGTATTTCTTGGCGAGATAACGCAGCGCCTCGTTAAACGACATCTTCTCGTGCTCCATGATGAAGTTGACGGGGCTTCCCCCCTTGCCGCAACTGAAACACTTGCATATCCCCTTTGATTTGGATACCGAAAACGACGGCGTACGCTCGTTGTGAAACGGGCACAACCCGATATAATTGGCCCCCCGACGTTTCAATGTGACGAAATCACTCACCACATCGACAATATCGGCAGTGTCAAGTATCTTCTGTACTGTTTCCCGGTCAATCCTTCCAGTCATTTTCATCATACCGCAAAGTTACTCATAAATTCCCTATTCCCGAAATTTTCATGCTCCAACAATTGACCGATTGAGTTCTCAGAGCTCTCCGAGTACTCCGAGAACTCTGATTTTCCCAAAATACTTCGGAGTTCTCCGAGTACTCCGAGCTCTCAGAGAACTCTAATACCCGCGATGTTCTCTTCGCGCTATTGACATCTGTTCCCTGATACCTCCGTTTTTAATAAAATCAGCTTTTTGCCGTTCTATAAGCTTGTATAGTAATACATCCGCCTGATGAATAAGGATAATCGCGATATTTGCTACTGTTTCATCACTCCTTATTTCCACGGCCTTTCTATAATACTCGCTATCATTGTTTTGTCTGCATATATTCCGCGTTCGTATTGCCTTTTCGCTCTCTTTATTCCACATCTCAAGACCTCGAACTCTCAGATAATCCTCATAGTCGAGTAATAATTCCTGCAAACTTGCTTTGGCTACATTGGTAAGTTTAATTTCAGTCTCTTTTGAAGTGCTTCCGGCAGCACTTCCCTCCGCGATATTTTGCTTCCCGGAACGTGCGGCCTGAAGCATCTGGTCTACGGTCCGATCTCCTTTTTGAAAAAATCTGTTGACAAAAATATATGTTATATCATATATGATTTCAGCTACCTTGTATACACGTAAATTTCTGTAATATCCTTTTTGCGGAATAAAATCACTCATAAAGATAGTCGTTTGGTTTAAAAATTGGCCGGAGATTGGTTATTACTCAGACTTGAAGCATTAACTTATTATGCAAACTTAATAAAAATATCTGATAAATAATGACAAGTGAAAACAATATAGTTATGTATCTTAGCATTATAAAGCAAGCCGCTGCAAATGAGTATCTGCAACGGCTTGTTTTATGATGGCGTGGACCCTGTTTACAGCTTCACGGTGATGCTTTGGCCTTCGGCGAGTTTGTGGGTGCGTGTTTTGCCGTTGGCTTTCACGCGGGCTTTGCCGGTTTTGCGTGCGGTAAGGGTGCGGCGTCATGACGACATTGCGGCCGCACCCCTTGTGATGTCATGCGGTTATCCGCGCGGGAGCACTTTAACTTCGAGCTTGTTGTATGCGCGCTCGGCCTTGTCGCGGGCTTCCTCCACGCTGTCGGCCGTAGCGAGTATCACGCCCATGCGGCGGTGTCCCTTGATTTCCGGTTTGCCGAAAATACGGATCTGTACGCCGGGTTCCTCAAGCACCTTCTCGAGGTTGCACATCTCGATTTTGTCGGTGTCACCCTCTACTACGATTGCACGCGAGGCCGACGGGCCGTAGAAACGTATATCGCTTACAGGCAGACCGAGCAATGCGCGGGCATGCAGACCGAATTCGCTAAGATCCTGCGATATCATCGTCACCATACCGGTGTCGTGCGGACGTGGCGACACTTCCGAGAAGATTACTTCGTCACCCTTGATGAAAAGTTCCACGCCGAATATACCGTAGCCGCCTAATGCGTCGGTCACCTTCCGGGCGATTTCTTTGGCCGCTTCGAGTGCCTTGTCGCTCATGGGCTGCGGTTGCCATGAATAGCGGTAATCTCCGTTGATCTGTATATGGCCTACGGGCTGACAGCATACCGTTCCTGCCACAGAACGCACCGTCAGCATCGTAATCTCATAATCGAAATTCACAAAACCTTCTACGATTACGCGGCCAGCTCCGGCTCGTCCGCCTTCCTGCGCCTCGCGCCATGCGGCGTCAATCTGGTCGGGGCTCTTTACTGTCGACTGACCGTGTCCCGACGAACTCATGATGGGTTTTACCACGCAGGGTATCCCTATTTCGTCGATTGCCTTGCGGAATTCCTCCTCTGTCTCGGCGAACTTGTAGGGAGATGTCTTGATGCCGAGTTCTTCGGCTGCCAGACGGCGTATGCCCTCGCGGTTCATGGTCAGACGTGCCGCGCGAGCCGTAGGCGTCACGTTGTATCCCTCTTTTTCAAGTTCCACGAGTACATCAGTCGCGATTGCTTCCACTTCGGGAATGATATGGTCAGGTTTCTCCTTTTCAATGACCTCGCGCAACGCGGCGCCGTCAAGCATGTTGAACACATAGCTGCGGTGTGCTATCTGCATGGCCGGGGCATTGGCATATTTGTCGCAGGCTATCACCTCCACGCCATAGCGTTGAAGTTCAATCGCCACTTCCTTGCCGAGCTCTCCGCTTCCCAGCAACATCGCTTTTTTGCCTATCGGTGTCATCACCGAACCTATCTTTACCATTTCGTTTGTGATTTTGATTGATTTATATTATTGTATTTGGTTCAATTCAATTCGGAATTATATTAAGAGGAGTTGCAAATCTCCCGATGTAGGGACGCACGGTCATATTACCTCGTCGCCCGCTTTCAGACGCTGTCTCACCACTTCGTATATCATCACTCCGGCAGCAACCGACACGTTGAGTGAGCCGATATGTCCCATCTGCGGAATTGACACGAAGCGGTCGCAAAGACGTATCACTTCGGGCGATATTCCTTTATCCTCCGCGCCCATGACTATGGCAAGAGGCTTGTCGTAGTCGACACACGTATAATTGATGTCGGCCTTCTCGCTTGCCGCTACCACGGTGTAGCCGTTGTCTTTTAGAAATCTAACCGCACCCTGTATGGAGTATTCGCGGCATACCGGTATATGGTGAAGTGCGCCCGCCGATGTCTTCATCGCGTCGCCGCTCACCGACACGCTGCCGTGGTAAGGTATCACGATACCGTTGACACCGGCGCATTCGCATGTACGTGCTATCGCGCCGAAGTTTCTTACGTCGGTAATGCCGTCAAGCACTACGATAAACGGCTGCACACCGGCTTCATAAAGCTCCGGCACCAGGTGGTCAAGCCGGTGGTAAGTGACCGACGACAGTATGGCCACCACTCCCTGATGGTTCTTGCGCGTTATCTTGTTGATTTTCTCTACCGGCACACGCTGGCAGTAGATATGGTCACGTTTTATCAGCGCGAACAGTTCAGCCGCAAGTTCGCCGTTCAGCTCCTTGCGTATCATTACCTTGTCTATCTCCTTGCCGGCTTCAATCGCCTCGATGACGGCACGTATGCCATATATGTAGTCAGAAGTTTCCATCTATTTTTATATTTCAAAATTCAAAGTTCCACATTCAAAATTCCCGATCATACCTTTCGCGGTCTGGCGTGCCGCCTCGTTGTCGGCGTCGCCTGAAAGCATCAGCGCGAGTTCGCCGATACGCTCCTCGTCGCTGAGCTGTTTTACCCTTGTATTGGTGGTGGTATCGGTATCCTCCTTGAACACCTTGAAGTGCACATCGCCTTTCGATGCTACCGGCGGAAGATGGGTGATTGCTATCACCTGTATGCGGCGCGATATATCCTTCATCAGTTTTCCCATGCGCCCTGCCACGTCGCCCGACACGCCGGTGTCGACCTCGTCGAATATGATTGACGGCAGCTGCACATGGTCGGCGACAAGCGCCTTGACTGACAGCATCAGACGCGAAATCTCACCACCCGACGCGGTGTCCTTTACGGGCATCAGCGGCTGGTTCTTGTTGAATGCGAACAGGAAATCCACCTTGTCGGCACCGGTCGGACTCAGTTCGGCAGGCGTTATCTCTATTTCGGCACGCAGGTTTTTCATGCCCAACGGCGTGGCGCTTTCCAGCAGCTCTTCCACAAAGCGGGTCGCCACACGTTTTCGCGCCTCAGTCAGCCGTTCGGCCAGTTCGATGGCATGCTTTTTCGCTATTTTCGCTTTTGTGGCATACTGTTTGAGCCGTTCGTCGGAATTGTCGATTGAATCGATGCGTTCGCTAAGCTCCTGCTGCAATGCAATGAGAGCCTCATCGCTGTCGGCCGACAGTTTCCGCTGCAGGTCATAGATGTCACTGAGGCGTTCCTCGACATATTCCAGACGGCGGGGGTCGGCCTCAAGGTGGCTGTCGAGCGTCTCGACGGTATCCTTGATGTCGGTAGCCTCGATACGGAGCGATTCCATGCGGCTTATGAGCTGTTCCGATTCCTGAAGTCCGTCGAGCCCGTCGAGCAATCCTTCGCTCTGACGCAGCATGGCGAGTATGTTGTATTCACCTCCGTCAAACATTTCGAGAATCTGTCCGAGCGACTCCTTCACGGTTGTGACATTGGCCAGCAGGTTGCGTTCCTGTTCAAGCGCTTCCTGCTCTCCGGCTTGCAGGTTGAGTTCTTCGAGCAACTGCAACTGGTAGCGTATATATTCCTCTTCGGCTTTCGATGTCTCCGACGCACGGCGCGCTACCTGATATTTTTTCAGCGCCGACCGGAATGCGTCGTATGCCGCGGCATATTCTTTCTTTATCTCTTTGTCATCGAGCATGGTGTCGATGACTGTAAGCTGATAGCTGTTGTCGGCCAAAAGCAGATTCTGATGTTGCGAATGCAGGTCGACAAGTCGTATCGCTATCTCGCGCAGCAGCGATAGCGGGGCAGGCACATCGTTGACAAATGACCGCGACCTCCCTGACGGCGATATTTCCCTCCGGAGTATTAGCTGTCGGTCCATCGGGTCTATATCGTTCTCCGACAACAGACGCCCTATCTCGTCATATCCGGTTATGTCGAAAATACCCTCTACGACCGATTTCTTGCTCTTGTCGCTGACCACCTTTGTGTCGGCACGGTTGCCGAAAAGCATCGACAGCGCGCCGAGCATTATCGATTTTCCGGCACCGGTCTCGCCCGTGATGATATTGAGTCCCGGGCGGAACGTCAGTTCTATGTTGTCTATCAAAGCATAGTTTGATATGGAAAGAGTCTCTATCATTGTGTCTCTTTTATGTTTATCCGGTTTCACAGGAAGTTATGCTGTCGCTATATTGAAACAATCATGCCCTTCTATCTGTTGACCGGCGGATTCTTTATCTTGTTGATGCGCTCCTGCTCGGTAGGGTAGATGTCCTTCAGCAGTTCATACACACGGTCGCGCTCGGTCTGCGGCGCTTTGGAGTATATATTGACAAGCTCGTCGAGTTTGGCGTCCTTGAACATCGACAGTCCTACCGACATAGGGTTCACCTGATATACTTTCTGCAGATAGTCGAGCGACTGCGTTATGTTAGCTCTACCTTTGTCGGGTGATACCGACATCTCGTCAAGCCCCTTGCGGTGGTAGTCGTAGAGCATGTCACGCAGTCCCGATGTAGCCTGGTCGGTATATGCGCTGAGCACTGCCGAACGGTTCTTTGTGTCCTCAAACTGCCGCCATCCTGTTTCGCCCGACGACTGCGCCATCTGCACTATCTGTGCCAGACGGTCGAAAAACGGCTGTCCGCCGCGCGGGGAGAATGAATCGAAATCCACAGCTAAGAAAAGATAAGCGTAGAAATTGAGTATCGCCGTCAGCTGGCTCTCCATGCTGTTTTCCGAGAAAATTAGCGGTTCACCCTCCTGATAGCTGAACTCTACTTTGGAGTCTTTGAAATTTATCAGGGTCGTGGTGTATGACGAATTATATACCGGACGCGTCGACTGTACCTGTATGTCGCCCGTGAACGTATTGTCGTTTACCTCCTTTACAGTCAGAAAAAAACGGCATTCGATTTTCTCGTTTGGCGAGAATTTTGCGTTGGTGAATGTCGTTGTGTTGAAATAGTCGTTGATGGCTGACTGAAGCGTCTCGAAAACGCTTTTGTTGGAACCCTGCACCTGGTCTGAATTGATTTCGACCGTGCAGTTAAGCTCCTGGGCGCTGACTGTCGCCATCGCCATTATGCCTGTCAGTATGAGTAATATTCGTCGTAACATATTTGGGAGAGGGGATATTATGTTTCTGCAATTATTCTTTATTTTGCGAGAGCTTGGCAATGCAGTCGAGAATGTCGCATGCCACTTCGGTCTTGCTTTTTAGCGGAAATTCTTTCGAAGCGCCGTCGCGTGTGAATACCGTTATCTTGTTGGTGTCCGTGCCGAATCCGGCTCCGGCATCGCGAAGGGAGTTCATCACTATCATGTCGAGATTCTTGCGCGTGAGTTTGTCGAGCGCGTTGCTCTCTTCGTCATTTGTCTCGAGGGCGAAACCGACGAGTATCTGGTCGGGGCGCTTCTCTTTGCCGAGCGAAGCCGCTATGTCCGGATTTTTCACAAGTCTGATTTGTGGTATCTCATCTTTTTCGCGTTTGATTTTCTTATCAGCAACTTCGGCCGGAGCGTAATCGGCCACTGCGGCTGACATTATGGCAATGTCGCTGTCGCCGAAGTAGCGTTGGCACTGCGCGTACATCTCGCGTGCAGATTCCACGTTGACGACTTTGACCTCCGACACTGTCGGCTTTATGCCTACAGGTCCCGATATGAGTGTCACTTTTGCGCCGCGGCGGGCTGCCTCGTCGGCGATGGCATACCCCATTTTACCGGTGGAGTAATTGCCGATGAATCTCACCGGATCAATGCGCTCGTATGTGGGCCCGGCGGTCACCATGACATGTTTGCCTGCAAGCGGCAGGCTCTCGCTGAAAAAGCGGTCGAGCACTTTCAGTATGTTCTCGGGTTCCTCCATGCGGCCTTTCCCTACGAGATGCGATGCAAGTTCCCCCTCGGCAGGTTCTATGATATGATTGCCGTACGAACGGAGCAACGCGATGTTTCGCGTAGTCGACGGGTGTGCCATCATGTCAAGGTCCATGGCTGGAGCCACGAATACCGGTGCCTTGGCCGACAGGTAGGTCGTGACAAGCATGTTGTCGGCCACCCCGTTGGCCATTTTGCCTATGGTTGAGGCCGTGGCGGGCGCTATTACCATTGCGTCGGCCCATAGCCCGAGGTCGACATGTGAATGCCATTGGCCGGTGTTGGCGGTGAAAAATTCGCTGATGACAGGTTTGCCCGACAGGGTCGACAGCGTGACCGGACAGATGAATTCCTTGGCATTGGGTGTCATGATCACCTGTACCTCCGCACCGCTCTTGATGAGCAGCCGCACCAGCGTGGCAGTCTTGTAAGCTGCAATACCGCCGGTTATTCCCACTATAATATGTTTTCCTGTCAACGACATCTCATTATCTTTTTTACTTTATTAAACTGTTCACCCACTCACACCTCCATCAGATGCACCCCTGTAGGGACGCGATTTATCGCGTTCGCCTCCCAAAAACACCATCTTCACCCATCCTCCCCCAAAAAATCCCAACTATCTCAAATCTCCCCATCGTCCTTAAAGGCCTTAAAGACCTTAAAGACCTTACTGACCTTAATGACCTTACTGTCTTTACTGGCCTTACACTCTAAAAACCCTTATCGGCCACCCCAACCGTTCCTCTACTTCTTCCCCGAAGCTAACTTTATCCTCGTAAACACATTCTTGGTGTCCTGCGGAAAATCGCCCTGCAATATCCAGCTGAAATAGCCCGGGTCGGTCTTGAACACATCGATTACGGCTTTTCCCTTGTGCTTGCCGAAATTGATAGTTTCCACCCCCTGCTCGTTGTAAACGATTCGTCCCATAAGGTCGACATTGCGTTGCTGCGACGAATATGCCGACAGCTTCTCAATATCGTTCGGCAGGTCGTCGTAACAGTCGAGCTGTGCTTTGAGCACCTCGTATGTGGCACGCGTATCGGCCAGTGCCGAGTGCGCGTCATTTAGGTCTTTGCCACAGTAAAATCTATAGGCTGCCGTGAGCGTGCGTTGTTCCTTCTTGTGGAATATGGTCTGCACGTCGACAAAACGCGCTTTACCGAAATCAAAATCCACTCCGACGCGAGCGAACTCCTCGGCAAGCATCGGTATGTCGAAACGGCTCGACGCGAATCCTGCAATGTCACATCCCTCGATTATCCGTGCTATTTCCCGTGCTTTGGACTTGAATGTAGGCTTGTCGCTTACATCGGCATTTGATATATGGTGCACGGATTCGGCTTCGGCCGAAATAGCCATTTCGGGATTGAACCGGAAATTGTATTCCTCTTCCTCCCCGTTGGGATTGACTTTGATGATTGACATCTCGACTATACGGTCACCGGTAATCGACAGTCCCGTAGTCTCGAGGTCAAAAAATATGATAGGTTTCTTTAATGAAAGCTGCATATCTGCAATGTGAAATTTATAATGTGAATTGTTACCGGACAATATGAATTGTCTCAATATGTAGGGACGCACGGCCCGTGCGTCCGGTTCCGGTCTGAATCTTTCGCGCCGAAGGTGTCACAAAACTAATATTCGTTACTGCATGGTGTACGGCTGTTCCCCGGAACAGCCGCCGAGTGGATAATCAATCGCCACAACCGGCTGTTCCGGGGAACAGCCCTACATCATGCCATATCATATCCCGGAGATAATAACTTTTTCAACACTATCCGACGGAAATATCATTTTTTAGTGATAATTTCCCGAAAATTTATTGGTCCGATTAAAAACGCCCTTAGAAGTTGCTTACAGTCATCGGCATAAGCAACATGAGCAGATCGGAGTCGTCGTCATTCTCTTCGGGCACGAATACTCCTGGCCGGCTCGGGTCGCTGAGCTTGATTACAATGTTTTCGGTCGAAAGCGTATTGCATATCTCGATGAGGTACGGGGCGCTGAATCCGATAATCATGTCGTTGCCCGTGAAAGAGCAGGGGAGTTCCACGCGTCCGGAAGTGCAGAAGTTGTTGTCCTGCGCTTTCATCTCGATATTCTCCGGAGTGATGCGGAATTTCACCAGACCGTGGCCGGGGTCGACGAATACGCCTACGCGGCGCAATGCGTTAAGCATCGAGTGGCGGTCGATAGTGAGTGAATACGGATTGTTGGCCGGAATCACGCGATTATAGTCGGGGAACACTCCTTTGATGAAGCGGCAGTTGAACGTATATGTGCCGCTCTCTATCGTTGCCGACTTCGTGTCGAGGCTCACCTTTACTTTCTCCTCCTTGGCAAATGCATTCTTTATGATGGTAGCCGGTTTAACCGGGATGATACATGAGGCGGATATGCCGGGTGCCGACATGCTGTTGGAGTAACGCACAAGTTTGCGTGTATCGGTAGCTACGAAAGTTATGCTGTCGGGTTTGATGTCAAACAGTATGCCCATCATCTGCGGACGCAGGTCGTCGGTACCGACTGCAAACAGCGTGTTGTCGATGCCGAGTACAAGCTGCTCGACCGGGCATTCGAATACAAGCGGCTCTATCTCCTGTGCCTCCTGCTTGGGTGTAGGATATTCGTTGCCGTTGATGCCGACGAAATTGAATTTGTCGCCGGGATATTCTATCGTGATGGCGAGGTTGTCGTCAACGCTGAAATCAACATTGAGTTCGGGCAACTCCTTGAAAAGTTCCACGCAACGGCGTGCGTCAACGCAGAATTTTCCACCCTCTCCTTCGAGGTTTTCTATCTTTACGCGTGCTGTAAGTATATTTTCAAGGTCGGATGCGGTAATCTTCACTGACTCATTGTCAACTTCAAACAGAAAGTTGTTCAATATCGTCATCGCGTTCTTCGAATTGATGACCTTGCTTACTGCCGACAAAGCGTTGTAAAGCGATTTGCTATGAATTTGAAATTTCATAATATGGAGTGTATTTGTTTGTTTACCAAAGGATTAATATAGTAGCTTTTCAGGCTTGGCAATAATGCCTGTTTATCCTACAAATTTAATAAAAAAAAATCGCTTTTGCAACTTTCGCACTCCTTATTATTTTGCTGTCTTGCCTGAATTATGGCAACACAAAATTGTGAAATTTTGGTTGATTATGTAGGGACGCACGGCTCGTGCATCCGATAATTAATTGATAACCAATGCCTATTTGCGGACGCACGAGCCGTGCGTCCCAATGCTGTTTACTTAAGATGGGCTGATAGGGGCGGGGGCGTCTCGCCCCCGTGGTAACTTTCGGTGTGTAAGAATAATACCACGAGGGCGAGACGCCCTCGCCCCTATCTATCCACCATAAGTAAACAGCATTGCCGTGTGTTTCTACTTTTTTGAGTCTTGCAATACCTTTTTACCCTTCGCTGTTGAAAGCATCTACGTCCATCGATGCTAACTCCCACAGCGACATGGCGTTTTCAAGCTGTTTTGTGCGCTGTGCGTGCAGTGTGTATAGTTCGGGATTGGTATCTCCGGCGGCTAATTTCTGCTCTATTTCGGCAATCTCGCCTTCAATGCGGCTGATTTCTGCCTCAGCTTCTTCCACTTTCTTCTGCAGGCGTTTCAGTTGCTTTTGCTTTTCTCGCTGCTCGGCGTAGCTGATGCGGCGTGCCGTCTGCGGCTGTTCCTGTGTCGCTGCTTTTGGCGCAGGCTTTGCTTCCTGTTTTTTCTCCTGTTGCCGCAGGGGGGTGTTCGCCTCCAGTTCGTGGAGGGATTCCATTTTTTTCTTTTCAAGAAATTCATAGATGCCTCCAAGACATTCGCGCACTTTCCCTCCGCCGAATTCATATACCTTTTCCACGAGCCCGTCAAGAAATTCGCGGTCGTGGCTCACTACGATCACCGTCCCGTCGAAATCCTTGATTGCCTGTTTCAGAATATCCTTGGTCTTCATGTCGAGGTGGTTGGTGGGCTCGTCGAGTATGAGCAGATTGACCGGTTCGAGAAGCAGACGTATCATTGCCAGACGTGTTTTTTCGCCCCCTGACAGCACTTTCACCTTCTTGTCGGAAGCCTCTCCGCCAAACATGAATGCGCCCAGTATATCGCGTATCTTGGTGCGTATGTCGCCCACTGCCACGCGGTCGATTGTGTCGAACACGCTTATCTCACCGTCGAGCATCGATGCCTGATTCTGAGCGAAATATCCGATTTTTACATTATGCCCGATTTTGAGGCTGCCGGTGAACGGGATTTCGTTCATTATGCATTTCACGAGGGTCGATTTACCCTCGCCGTTTTTGCCCACAAATGCCACTTTCTCGCCGCGTTTTATTGTAAACGTGGCGTGGTCAAACACCTGATGCTCTCCATAGCGTTTCCCTACATTGTCGGCGATGACGGGGAAATCGCCCGAACGCGGTGCCGGCGGGAATTTAAGGTTGAGGTGTGAGGTGTCTACTTCGTCCACTTCGATGCGCTCTATCTTGGCAAGCTGCTTCATGCGGCTCTGCACCTGCACGGCCTTGGTGGCCTTGTAGCGGAAGCGTTCGATGAATTCTTCGGTATCCTTGATTTGTTTCTGCTGGTTCTGGAATGCGCGCATCTGCTGTTCGAGGCGTTCCTGCCGAAGCACCACATATTTGGAGTAATTGACCGAGTAGTCGTAAATCTTGCCGAGGGTGATTTCAATCGTGCGGTTGGTGACATTGTCGATGAACGCGCGGTCGTGGCTCACCAATACCACCATATTGGCTTTCTGCACGAGAAATTGCTCGAGCCATTGTATCGACTCGATGTCAAGATGGTTGGTCGGCTCGTCGAGCAGCAGCACATCGGGTCGCTGAAGCAATATCTTGGCAAGCTCGATACGCATGCGCCAGCCGCCGGAAAACTCCGAAGTGGGGCGGTTGAAATCTTCTCTCGTGAATCCGAGACCTTTGAGCGTCTTCTCGATTTCGGCGTCGGCATTCTCGCTCTGTTCGATGGCAAGACGCTCCGACAGCGATGTCATGCGGTCGATAAGGTCGGTATATTTATCGCTCTCGAAATCGGTAGTGGCAGCAATGCGTTCGTTGACCTCGTCGAGTTCACGCTGCAACGCGTCGATGTGGCCGAATGCCTTGCGCACTTCGTCGACCACGGTAAGCGTGTCGCTCACCTCCATCTGCTGTGGGAGGTACCCAATGGTGACTCCCTCGGGTACTACCACCTGTCCCGAGGTGGGATGCTGGAGTCCGGCTATGATTTTGAGCATGGTGGACTTGCCGGCGCCGTTTTTGCCGACCAACGCGATTTTGTCGCGCTTGTTGATCACATAATTGATATTGTCGAATAGCGGGCGGGCACTGAACTCCACCGACAGGTTCTGTATCGAAATCATCTACAATCTTTTTTATCACCCGCAAAGTTACAAAAAATCCGTTTTATTTCATATATTTGCGATAATAGCTATCAGGCACGTAATATCAATCTTCAACATTAAATCTCTCTGCCTATGAAGAAAGTTATAAAAGTCGCTTCCGTAGTGACAAGGATATGTGAGTTGACTCCGTCGGCCGCAACTTCTGACAATGATGTGTTACCGATGTTTGGTGAGGTGAAAAAATTTAACACGGTATATTGGTCTGACGGGTTGGGCGACGACGAGCATACTGCTGTTAAGGCTGTTTCAGCCATAAATGGCCGTATTTCAGTCGAGCCTGTAATGGTTGCTCCTGATGAGCCATGGGTAGATGTGACTCCGGTCAAGAAGTATATGGACAAAGGATTGACATTGCGCGCGGTAGCATTGCTCTCGGAAGTCATGCCTGCTGATTATGATTTTGTGGCCGCCGAAGATGGCTATGACATGAAAGTCCTGACACGTCCGAATGTCAAAATCAATGTGCAGGCTGTCGTTCGGCGCATTTGGCATGTTATTTCGGCGCCGGCCTGTGCCGACCTCTTTGTCGAGCCTTTCTGTGAGGCGCGTGATATGGATGTCATGGATATGACCCTTACTACTGATGTATGTCCGGAAAAGAAACGGCGGAATCGTATAGCTGCCCGACTTGAATCTTTGGGTTTCAGCATACGGGAAGAAGTATATAACCCCGAAAAGATTTCGGTACGTGAAGAAAGTTGCAAATGGGGTGATAAAATCGCACGAGCGTTAACCGAAGAATTTGACGATGTGGCATATGTGGTGGCCAATCAGAAACAGCGTTACGATATTTGGCAGGATATGGTTACGCCTCTGTTTAATCGTATATTTCGCGATTCCAGACAAGTGCCTCGTCTCAGAATCAAAGACTTGAGCAAATAGGATTATTGCATGACCCTATGTACGGGTCGTGTTTTATCGTCTGCGTTTGACCGGGATGTGGCGGCTTTCGGTGATTATGATGTCGACTTTCACGTCGTGGGGTTCGGTGTCAATGTCGTCGTCAATCAGCTGGAAGTCGTATCCTACACCTATTTTCACGGCATGAGTCTCGGCGAGCAGACGGTCGTAATAGCCTTTGCCGCGGCCGACGCGGTTGCCGTTACGGTCGTATGCTATGCCGGGCACAACCATCAGCTCTATCTCGTCGATGTCGGTCACGTCGTCGCCGGTAGGCTCCTCTATGTTGAATGCACCGATATGCAGTCGGGTGCTGTCGTAAGGGAGGATGTCGAGATTGACGCCATTGACTCGCGGCAGGTAAAACTGTTTGCGCGAGTGCCACCTGTCGAGGAATGCACGTGTCGACAGTTCGTCAGGAAGCGAATGGTAAATCAAAATCTTGTCGGCGAGCATGAATGCGGCGGTGCGTTCAAGTTGTGCGAATACTCTGTCGGCGGCCTCGAGTGCCTCACTGTCGGTAAGTATGCATTTGCGCGCCTTTATCCTGCGCCTGATATCCTCTTTTTTCATCTTATATGGTATTGATGCTGAGGCCGATGAAATCAGCTTGATTCCTATTGTCTGTCCGCAGGGTATGCCTTGGCCTCTTTGCTGTCGGTAATCGGGAAATCGGCCTTTCCCGCGCGCAGCTGCTCGATAGCTGACATCACGGTGGTGTCCATCAGATTTGTGATTTCATAATAGGCGCTCAATCCGAGAATGTCGCGGGCAATCAGTGCTTTCAGTTGATTAACAATCAAAGGCGCCGAAATGTTGATGTATGACCACTGCGTGTTTACTCCGTGTTCTTTGGTGAACTTCACAAACTGCTGTATCAGCTGCAGGTCGGCAGGTAGCATCGACATCAGTTCGTTGACGTCGAACGCTTCTTCGAGTTGCCTGCGGTTGTTGTCGACATATTCGAGTGTGAATTTTTGCAGCAGTCCCTGATTGAACACATTGATATAATATTTGGTGATTCCGGTAGTGTCGTTGGGTACAAAGATGTCGGGTGTGATGCCTCCGCCTCCGTAGACCTTGCGGCCGTGCATGGTGACGAACTGTTTTGTGTCATCGAATTTTATGGAGTCGGCTTCAAACGCTTCTCCGCGTGAATAGCGGTCTATAAGGTCGTTCTCGTATGACTCGGCGTCGGAATAATCCTTTTGTATGCATCGTCCTGAAGGGGTGTAATAGCGTGCTACCGTGAGTCGTACGGCCGAACCGTCGGGAAGGTCAATCTGATTCTGTACCAATCCTTTGCCGAATGAGCGCCGGCCGATTATGAGACCGCGGTCGTTGTCCTGGATTGCCCCGGCGAAGATTTCGCTTGAGCTTGCCGATGTCTCGTCGATAAGCACGGTGATGCGGCTGTCCTTGAAAGCTCCGTAACCGTCGCTGATTACTGTAGAATTCTCTTGTGCGCGCCGTCCCTTGGTCTCTACAATCTTCTGCCCGCGGGGAAGGAATTCATTGGCCATCAGCACTGAGGTCTCGAGCAGGCCGCCGGTATTGCCTCTCAGGTCTACGATATAGTCCTTTGCACCGGCATCGCGCAGTGCGAACAGCGCCTGGAAGAATTCGTCGTAGGTGGTACGCCCGAATTTGTTTACCCGGATGTATCCTATGCTGTCGGCCACGATATAGTCGGCGTCGATGGAGGTGACAGATATGTCGCCGCGCGTCACTTCAAAATCTATCGGAGCCGGAGTGTTATTGCGCTTGACTGTCAGTTTTACGTTAGAGCCGCGCTCTCCGCGCAGGAGTTTGAACACTTCCTCGTTGGTTATGCCGGTTCCTGCCACGTTCTCGCCGTCGACGGCTATGATGCGGTCGCCGGCCTTTATGCCTACGCGCTCGGCCGGGCCTCCGCTCGTGGCCTCAAGCACATTGATTGTGTCATTGTTGATGGTGAAGTGCACTCCGACCCCGCTGAACGAGCCGTCAAGCTCTTCGTTGACCATCTGGAGGTCCTTCGCCGGAATATACACCGAGTGCGGGTCGAGGCTTGACAGCAGATGGGGCAGTGATTTCTCAATCAGTGAATCTGTGTCGACCACGTCGACATACTCGTTGCCGATGAGGTTGAGCAGATTGCTCAGTTTCTTCTCGCCGTCCGAACGGCCGCCCTGATGATGCAGCAGTGTGCCGGCAAGGATGCCGCCTACAAATGCCATGGCCGCTACAAGCGGTATCCAGATATATCCTTTTGTGAGTCTGTTCATTAATAATAGTATTATGGAAATTGTACCTTCCTTGTCGCTCTATCTGCCTGTCGGGCGTCCCGTGTCGTCACGAGCCGTGCCGTGGGTATGTGAATGGGGATATGGCGGAAGTTTCGTTTTATTCTGTCTTAGGTTTATCCGTTGCGGAAATGTTAAGGTGTATGGTCTCGATGCCGGCGCGACGCAATAGGTCGATACCGTCGCATAGCCTGTACATTTCGTCAAATACCACCCTTTTAATGCCGGACTGTATTATGAGTTTGGCACATTCTATGCATGGCGATGCGGTTACATAAAGCGTTGCGCCGTCGCTTGAGTTGTTGCTGCGCGCCACTTTTGTTATGGCGTTGGCCTCTGCATGCAATACGTATGCTTTTGTACTGCCGTTTTCATCCTCGCATACATTTTCAAATCCTGACGGAGTTCCGTTGAAACCGTCGGATATTATCATCGAGTCCTTGACTATTATTGCTCCGACACGACGCCGGCGGCAATATGAGTTTTCCGCCCAGATTTTTGCCATGCGCAGATAGCGGCTGTCAAGTAACTCCTGTTTTTGTTGCTGGTCCATTATTATATTTGCAAATAACGGCACAAAATTACAATAATTTCCAACAACATATTACACATTAATAAAAAATAATCTTAACATTCGATTAAATTGTGCAAATTGCATCGGTTTCGGCATGTTTATGCCGAAATCTGTAATGCTTTTTTGTTATGTGCCCCAAAAAACGTCATGCTCTTTTCTGACAGATGCTGTGCTGATGCCTGCAAGGTTTTTCCGGGAGGAGATATGAGCACCCTTTTAGAGCTTGTCTAAATTTATATGATGCAGATTTTGAGAGGGATTGTCAGATGGATTTTTGCTTGCGATGTCATCGATGAAGTCGCTTTGCTTGCAAAGAGCGAGCGTAGCCGTAGCTACGTGACTGAAGAGCGAGCAAAAAGGCACTGACAAGACCCTCAAAAGCAAAGTAATATGAATTTTAGACAAGCTCTTAATACCATCCCCCGCTATTTTTTTGTTAAATCCGTTACATGGATGTTACAGTGTGAATACAACACTGTGTCTCAAAAGAGGCCGACATAAACGTCTGATTCTGTTACAATTGCATTACTGTGTGGCAATTGTTGCCGGATAGTAACAGTTGTTACAAAATGAAATATTAAATTGTAACAAAAATGAAACTGAAATTTTTATAAATTAAATCACTGATAATAAATTGTTTAAATAAAACAAAAATAAAAAATCGAAATTTTTTCAAAAAATAATCTAAAAATTATTTGCATATTAAAAAATGTCGTATATTTGCAATGTGATTGATTCACAACGCGACTATTTAATGATTTATTCCTAAAGTAAAAAAAACATCAATTATGAGCTCCAAGAATTTTCAAACCAAGCTTTTAGGTCTGCAAAGCAACCTATTGAATTTTGCTTACCTGCTGACATCAAACAGAGATGACGCTTACGATCTGTTGCAGGACACTACACTCAAGGCTCTCGACAATGAGGACAAATATGTCGAGAATGTCAATTTCAAAGGATGGGTATTCACCATTATGCGTAACATATTTATAAACAATTACCGTAAATGTGTGCGCTCCGCTACTGTTATTGACCAGACTGAGGATCTTTATCATCTCAACCTCCCGCAGGAGTCAGGTTTCGAGACCCCCGAAGGATCGGTTGCCGCTAAAGAAATCACTTCAGCCATCAATTCTTTCTCTGACGAATATCGTGTGCCATTCTCGATGCATGTCGCCGGGTACAAGTACAACGAAATCGCCGAGAAAATGAATCTTCCTCTCGGTACCGTTAAAAGCCGCATCTTCTTTGCACGCCAGCGCCTGCAGGAAATGCTTAAGGACTACAAGGCCCGTTAAGGCTTTTGTGACGGGTCCCGTACTCCTTCCAACCGCTTGGTTTAGCGCACGTCACACTTCTGCACTCTGATTCTCAGAGCTGTAATTGAAAATAAAAGGGGCAAATCATGGGTGCCGTTTCTTCCCGCAGCGGAGGAAACGGCACCGTAGTTTTTTAGAGTTTATTTGTCTGCATCAGGAAGCTGCGCCGGGCTGTCTGAATTTTCAGCCGTATCGACGTTTTCCTCATCGAGCGCTGTCATGGCGAGGCGTTTGCTTGCCTTGGCGCCGAGTTTCCGCAGATTTTCGGCACGTGTGATGAGATTGCCTGTTCCGCTGCGCAGCTTCTTTATCGCGCTGTCGTACGCGTTCTGGGTCTGCTCGATTCCACGTCCTATCTTACCCATATCGTCGACAAAGCCGACGAACTTGTCATACATCTTTCCGCTTTCGGTCGCAATCTCTATTACATTGCGTTTCATGTCGTCCTGACGCCACAATTGCTCGATGAGGCGCACGGCCGATATTAGATGGGTGGGGGATATGATGATGACGCGACGGTCGTAGGCCTCCTGCCACAGCATCGGGTCGAGGTTCATGGCGGCGAGATACGCGCCTTCGTTGGGTATGAACATCATCACGAAGTCGGTCGATTTGGAGCCTACATAGTCCTGATAGTTTTTCCCTGCGAGTTCCTTTATATGTGCTTTGACTGAATTCAGATGGCGGTGGGCATATTGCTCGGCCTCGGCGGTATCGGTGGCGTTAACCATATTTATATATGCGGTTAGCGACACTTTTGAGTCGATTACTATGCAGCGTCCGTCGGGGAAGTCGACCACGACGTCGGGACGCAGTCCGTGGCCCTGTGCGTCGCGCAGTGTGGTGCCGTTGTCGTCGGTGGTGAGCTGTACGTGGAAGTGTATGTCGCGTTTCAATCCCGATTTTTCGAGTATCGTTTCAAGTATCATCTCGCCCCAGTCGCCCTGTACCTTGCTGTTGCCGCGCAAGGCATCGGCGAGGTCTTTGGCTTCCTTGCCGATGCTGCGGTTGAGTTCCATCATTTCGCGCAGGCTTTGCTGTAGGGAGAACCGTTCGCGTGCCTCGTTGTTGTAGGTATCCTCCACTTTTTTGCGGAATGAATCGATATTCTCGCGCAGGGGGGTGAGTATGTCCTTGAGCTGCTGCTCGCTTTGCTGGCGCAACCGGTCGGTGCTGTTTGACAGGACTTCGTTGGCGATGAGTCTGAAATGCTTCTCGCTGTCGCTGAGCATGCGCTCGAATTCCTTGCCTGAGGCAGCTTCGGCCTGTCGTATGCGTTCACCGGCATCTTTCTCAATCTGTCTGATGCGTTCGGCGGCGGAGTTTTCGGCATGCGCTATGCGCTCTGCGGCCGAGGCTTCAGTGAGTGCCGCCCGCTCGTTGGCGGCTTTTTCACGTTCGCTCAGACTTGCGAGCTCGCTTTTCAGCGTTATGTGCCGGTGCAGAGTGATTGCTGTTACAATGAGTGATGCCACAAGCATCACGCTCAGAAAAATCAACGGAATTATCATTGCTGTATTTGCTGTTTATTTCTGCAAAGATAGCAATTCCCCATGAATTATTTCCTTCCGCGGACATGTTTCAGCCGTTGGCCGGGCCGGGAGATGCGGATGTCCGTCCTTCGGCTGTCGGTGATGGCACGGATGCGGCTGTATCGGAGGAGGAGTCTCCGTCGTTGCGCGAGTTGTTTATTTTCAAGACGGCATTCGTTATATAGACAGTGAAGACGGGGAAAAGGGTCAGCCCTTCCACCGAGAGTACCACTCCGAGCACTTTGCCGGTAGGTGTGAGTGTGGGGATGTTGGTGCCGCAGGTGGTCATTTCGAGGAAAGCCCACCATAGTGAGGTCCAGAAGGTATCGACCTGCGGATTGATGTAATGTTCCTCGACGAAAAACATCATGGCGGCAAAATATACGCTCACGGCTACCCATGTGATATATACCCACAGCATGCTGAGCGACTGTCGCGAGGTGAATGTCCTGCTTACAAGAGCCAGAACGTAGCCGGCACGGAACAGTGGTACGAGTCTGATGAGATACATGATACGCGGCTGTACGTCTATTCCGGCCCATTCAAGTATGTTGAGATATGGCACGCTGACTATGATGAAAAGCAGATGGGTGCAGATGTATTTCCATTTGCGGGGACTCATTATCCATTCCACGGTTATGTCAAACAGAAACAGAATACATACCCAGAACTGGAAATGCATGTAGCTGCTGTCGGCGAGAAAGGATTTGTTCTCGAGTGTCTCTTGTGATACCCAGATGACCATTGCTACGGCGGCAGCAAGCACCATCAGATGCAATACGGTCTCGAAATATTTTGCCGCCCTCGGCGCTCCGTGTATGTTTTGTCCTGTCCCTGTCATGTCGCTCGTCAATAAATATATAGTATAATATTAACTCGCGGCGCACTCTTAAAGTTTTGACCGGTGCATAAAAATGGAGTTTTGCTTTAAAAATACGTTTTCCGTATTTAACGGATATTTTTTAACAGCGTCTTAAAATAATTTGTAAATTTGCAGATTAGATTGTCGGTTAAGGTTAAAGACCGCGTTTTCTTGCCTGTAACCGTTTTTATTATGTAAAGTCACTTATGAATAGAAAAAGGAAAAAATGGCCCCGGATGGTTTTTATGTCTTTGCTTGTGGTCGCGATAATTTGTTGCATCGCCGGGGCTGTGCTTTACGATTATGCTTTCAAATCATACGAAGGAGAGCGCGTGCGCATCTATGTCGACGCCTCGAAAGGCGCGGTTGCGTTGCGCGATTCGCTCGTTGCCCGTCTTGGCGAAAGTTATGGCGGCAGGGTATACGGCATCTGGAGCAAGATTTCCGACAGCTCGGAACTCAAGTCAGGGAGCTATGTCGTAGAGCATGGGGAAAAAGCCTGGCGGCTTGCAGGGCGCATTAAGAAACAGCGCCAGAATCCGGTGCTGGTGAAATTCAACAATCTACGTACCATAGGGCAGCTTACATCACGCCTTGACGTTCAATTACTCGCCGACAGCGCGTCGCTTGCAGCCGCTACCGATTCGTTGCTGTCGTCGCAAGGTGTCCTTCCTGCCAATTTCGTAGCACATTTCCTCCCCGATACATACGAATTTTACTGGGATGAACCGGCTGCCAACGTGGTGGCTAAGATTATCGGCAACTATGACCGGTTTTGGAACGACAGCCGTCTGGCCAAAGCGCGTGAACTGCATCTCACACCCGATGAAGTATCTACTCTTGCCTCTATAGTGGAGGAGGAAACCAACAAAGCCGATGAGCGCCCTGTGGTGGCCCGGCTGTATCTCAACCGACTCGCATCAAAGATGAAGCTGCAGGCCGACCCCACGGTGAAGTTCGCGTTGGGCGATTTTTCCCTCCGGCGCATACTCAACAAGCATCTGCAGGTCAATTCGCCCTACAATACATATATGTATCAGGGCCTTCCTCCGGGGCCGATACGTATCCCCGAGGCAGCCACGCTCGATGCCGTGCTTGATGCCCCGGCGCATGACTATATTTATATGTGCGCCAAAGAGGATTTCTCCGGCTACCATAATTTTGCCTCCGACTATGCCTCGCATCAGGCCAATGCAAAAAAATATCAGGCCGCACTCGATAGAAACGGGTATGGTAAATAAGCCAAAATCATAAAACCAATCATAATATGCAACAGAAAGTAACAAAACAATTGCTGAGCGACCGTCCCGCAGTGCGTTGGACGGCTCTCGTGCTCCTGGCTATGGCCATGTTCTTCGGCTACATGTTCATGGACGTGCTGTCGCCTCTGCAGACAGCCCTTCAGGACACCAAAGGCTGGGATCCCGAAACCTACGGACATTTCGCCGGTTCGGAAACATTTCTCAACGTGTTTATCTTTTTCCTGATTTTTGCCGGAATTATTCTCGACAAAATGGGAGTGAGGTTCACCGCTATCCTCTCGGGTACGGTGATGCTCGTCGGAGCGTTTATCAATTATTTCGCGCTTACCGAAGCGTTTGAAGGGAGCGCGCTCGCCACATTCTTTGAAAACAATCTCAATCTGCCCGAAGCGTGGTGGAATGTAACGCCGTTCTTCAAGGGGATGCCCGCGTCGGCCAAGCTGTCGGCAATCGGTTTCATGATATTCGGCTGCGGCGTGGAGATGGCCGGTATCACCGTATCGCGCGGTATCGTCAAATGGTTTGCCGGCAAAGAGATGGCATTGGCTATGGGTATCGAGATGGCGCTCGCCCGCGTTGGTGTCGCCGCCGTGTTCATCATGTCGCCGTTGGTTTCGTGTCTGGGCGGTACTCTCAATGTGTCGCGCTCGGTCGGCTTTACCGTGATACTGCTCTGTATCGGACTCATCAGTTTCATCGCCTACTCTGTGATGGACAAGAAGCTCGAACGCCAGATTGGAAATAATGAGGAGAAGGACGACCCTTTCAAGATTTCCGATCTCAAGTATATTTTCAGCTCGAAGGTATTCTGGATTGTAGCATTGCTTTGCGTGCTCTATTATTCGGCTATCTTTCCGTTCCAGAAATATGCCGCCAACATGCTTCAGTGCAACCTCGGTATCTCCGATGAGTCTGCCGCCGCTATTTTCACCGTGTTCCCTCTCGGAGCCGCCGCCATCACCCCGTTCCTCGGCCGTTATCTCGACAAGAAAGGTAAAGGCGCCACAATGCTTATATTCGGCGCATTGCTCATGATTGTGTGCCACCTGACATTCGCTCTCGGACTGCCTGCATTGCGTGGCGGCGACCAGACTGCCGTGGCAGAGAACTCAATTGTATCGGGCAAGATAGTCGACTCCGAACTCAATGCGGAAGGCAAGGAGGTCGCTATCAATGTAGTGTTCAGCCCGAAAAACTTCGCCAATCATGATGTCGCTGCTGCAATCGTAGGTAAGAGCGCCGGAGAGTCGGTGGTGTTCAATCCCCGTGCGGCTTTTACCGATATGTCGGTAGCCGACGTAACGGAACGCGCCGAGGCTGCCTCGCAGAAAATATCCAACTTCCTCAAGGATAAGGATATAAGTTTCGACTTGAATCAGGCACGTGCCGTCGACCGTGATTTCACCCTCGTGGTAGAGAAAATCCAGTCGCCGATGGGCATCTTCGGCATCGTTGTCGCATTCCTCGCGATAGTGCTGCTCGGCATCTCGTTCTCGCTTGTTCCTGCATCGCTCTGGCCTTCGGTACCGAAACTTGTCGAAGGCAAACTGCTCGGTTCGGCCTACGCGGTCATATTCTGGATCCAGAACATCGGTCTTTACGCCGTGCCCATGATAATAGGCGGAGTGCTTGCCTCGACCAATACCGATGTATTCAACCCCCTGAGCTACAACTACACCGCACCGATGCTCATCTTCGCATCATTCGGCGTACTCGCCCTCATCTTCGGCCTCATACTCAAGGCACTCGACCGTAAAAACCACTACGGCCTCGAAGCCCCCAACACCAAAGCCGACGACACCGCTGTCGAATTCGACGCCATGGAATAAAAAGCCCATTAATTCAAAAAAACAGGAAGCATCGGCATTCACTGCCGATGCTTCCTGTTTTTTTGAGTTAATATTATGGGTGCCGGTTGGCTATCTTAGCTACCATAGCTATTTTAGCTATTGTAGTTATTTTAGCTATGATAGCTATATAGCTAAAATAGCTATCATAATTGGTTTAGCTGTTGTTGCGGTAGGAGAGGCGGGCGCGGTACATTTGTTCCTTTATGCCGCCGTTTTGGATAAAATCCTGTTTTGCGAGGTCAATTATTTTTCCGAGCATAGTGATTGTCTGATGAATTAGAGTAAGCAGAAGATTGCACAGTTCTTCATCATTCATCTTTGATGTCAGATTCATGTAATATGCCGTGTCGTTATTTATCGCGCAAGTAGTACGCAATTTCGTGTATCGTGGATGGCTGCTTGTCCAGATTTCGATTTTACGGGTCCGCATGAAATCTTCGTAATCGTTCAGTAGTTCGTGCAATGAACCCTGCGCAACACCATAGAGTTTAATCTCCATCTCGGCTGATGATGCCGCGTCCGCTCTTCCTTCAACGATATTCTGTTTTCCGGAGCGCGCTGCCTGAAGCATCTGGTCGTGAGTCCGATCTGATTTTGAAATGTGTTTTTCAAGAAAGTAATATGTCAGGTCGTAGATTGCTTCGGCTTTTTGAAATACGCGCAGGTTGCGGTAGGAAGTTTTTGGTTGGGCGAAGCGGGGTGGTTGCATGGCGGGTGTTTTTATGGTTATTGTTGATGGTGACTATGATTACGGTAGCTATAGTAGCTATTTTAGCTATGATAGCTACTTTAGCTTATTGCGGTTTGGTCGGGTAGCGGGAGTTGAGGGCGTCGAGCATGGTTTTCAGTTTGAGGCGGATTTGTTTGAGGTGCTCGATGGCTTCTACTTTGCGGGAGATGCCGGAGTGGTTGTGGCGTATCTGTTGTTCGGCGGCTTCGAGTTTCATCCCTTTTTCTTTTACAAGGAAAGCCACGAGACGTATTTTTTCAATGTCGGAAGGTGTGTAAAAGCGGGTCCCGCTCTCGTTGCGGTGTGGTTTTATGATAGTAAATTTATGCTCCCAGAAGCGCAGGGTGGAGGCGGGGAGACCTATCATCTCCGCGACTTCTTTTATCTTATAATATTTTTTGGAAAAATTCTCCATTACCGGGTATAGCTTTTAAAGAAAATCTGTCAGTCGGGATTATCAGTCCATTACGTGGCCGGCGTTTTCCGAATCGTTGACCATGCGTGCATATTCTTCGGGAGTGAGGTCCTGGAAATAGTAGTCGACGGGGTTCTGCGGCACTCCTTTAAGCCGCACTTCATAATGAAGGTGCGAACCTGTCGATTTCCCGGTATTGCCCACTTTGCCTATGAGGTCGCCGCGCTTGACTTTCTGTCCGGGCGTGACGAGGATTTCACTCAGATGGGCGAAACGGGTGGTGTAGCTGTAGCCGTGGTTTATATCGATGGTGTTGCCGTAGCCGCTGTTCCATCCCGCTTCGGCCACGGTGCCGTCGCCTGTGGCATAGACCGATGTGCCCGAGGGAGCGGCGAAATCCATGCCGTCATGATGCTTGGAGGTGCCGTAAATCGGGTCGACACGCCATCCGTAACCCGATGCCATCTGCGTCATGTCCTCTTCCGATACCGGTTGTATTGACGGGATGTGCGACAGACGGTCGCTGTTCTGATTGATGGCTTCGGCAAGGCGGTCGAACGACTGCGACTGTACATAGACCTGGCGCTCGAGCAGTTCGAGTTTGGCTGTCACTTCGGCCAGTTTCTCATTATCAGGCAGATTTCTGATGTCGCCCGGATTGAAGCGCGTCAGGCCGGCATACCGCTGTCGGGCGGTGAGCGGGTCGATTTGCATGATGACGCGGTAGAAATTGTTGTCGCGCTCGGCGAGATTGTCCATAACGGCAATCGCTGTGTTGAGCCGCGAGTCGAGCTGGTCGACGCGGTTGCGCAGCGCCTCGTTCTCCTTGCGCAGCTGCTTCTCCTTTGGCAAGTCGATGCATATATATAGCGAGATAAGGATGGCGGCGCTGATACCTATTCCCTCAAGCAGATATTTGGTCCAGGCCCATACGCGCTGCCCGCGGGAAGGGTAGACCCTCTCGTATGTTTCGTTGGACGGATTATATCGGTAATATACTTTCTTTCTCATTGCTCGCCGGTGGATTGCTTGGCATGCCGGGACCTGTATATTTAATAAATAAGAGTTCTATTGGTCACAACAATTTGCGAATTTAACAAAAAACGCGTAATTTTGCTAATTATTTTAAGCAAATTTATATCCCAACATCATATATCACAATTTCAATATGTTGACAGCTAAAGAGATACGCGAGTCATTCAAGGATTTTTTCCGCAGTAAGGGGCACCAGATTGTCCCCTCGGCTCCAATGGTAATCAAAGACGACCCCACGCTGATGTTCACCAACGCGGGCATGAACCAGTTCAAAGATATTATTTTAGGAAACAAGGCGGCGAAATTCACCCGTGTGGCCGACTCGCAGAAGTGCCTCCGTGTATCGGGAAAGCACAATGACCTCGAGGAAGTAGGCCACGACACGTATCACCACACGATGTTTGAAATGTTGGGCAACTGGTCGTTCGGCGACTATTTCAAGGCCGAAGCCATCGACTGGGCCTGGGAATATCTTGTGGATGTGCTCCATCTCGACCCTGCACGCCTGTATGCTACTGTATTCGAAGGCTCGAAGGAGGACGGACTTGAACGCGACAATGAGGCGGCATCATTCTGGGAAAAGCACCTTCCCGCCGACCATATAATCAACGGCAACAAGCACGACAACTTTTGGGAAATGGGCGATACCGGCCCCTGCGGTCCCTGCTCGGAAATACATATCGACCTGCGCAGCGACGAAGAGCGTGCCGCAATCGCCGGCCGTGATCTTGTGAACCATGACCATCCGCAGGTCATCGAGATATGGAACCTTGTGTTCATGCAGTTCAACCGCAAGGCCGACGGTTCGCTTGAGCCGCTGCCCGCAAAGGTAATCGACACCGGTATGGGCTTCGAGCGCCTCTGCATGGCGCTTCAGGGCAAGACGTCGAATTATGATACCGACGTGTTCACTCCGCTTATCTCGAAGATTGCCGAGCTTTCGGGCAAGAAATACGGCGAGGATGCCAAGGTAGATGTGGCTATGCGTGTTATCGCCGACCACGTGCGTACGATAGCGTTCTCTATCGCTGACTCTCAGCTCCCGTCAAACGCCAAGGCCGGTTATGTGATACGCCGTATCCTGCGCCGCGCCGTGCGCTATGCCTACACATTCCTCGGACAGCGCTCTGCGTTCATGTACCGAATCATCGACACGCTGATAGAGTCGATGGGTGAGGCATATCCCGAAATCGCAAAGCAGCGCGAACTCATCATGAAGGTCATCAAGGAGGAGGAAGACTCGTTCCTGCGCACGCTTGAAAACGGTATCCGCATGCTCGACAATGCCGTCGCCCAAGCCAAGGCCAACGGCGTTTCGGAAATATCCGGCAAGGAGGCTTTCATCCTTTACGACACCTACGGCTTCCCGCTCGACCTTACGCAGCTTATCCTCAAGGAGAACGGCATGACGCTCAACCAGGCAGAATTCGACACAGAGATGTCCGCTCAGAAGCAGCGTGCACGCAGCGCCGCTGCCGTGGAGGCCGATGACTGGGTCACTGTCAACGAGGGCGAACAGGAATTTGTCGGTTATGATTTCACCGAGACTGAGGCTCGTATTCTCCGCTACCGTAAAATCAAACAGAAAAATCAGGAATATTACCAGATAATACTTGACAAAACGCCTTTCTATGCCGAAATGGGCGGACAGGTCGGCGACCGCGGTACACTCGTATGCGGCGACGAGACTGTCGAGATTTACGATACGAAGCGCGAGAACGGTATCGGTGTGCATCTGACCCGGACGCTACCTTCCGATCCGGCCGCTACGTTCGTGGCTTCGATTGACCGGGAGGCACGTCTGGCAACGTCGTGCAACCATACCGCCACACACCTCCTCCATGAGGCGCTCCGCGAAGTGCTCGGCACCCATGTGGAGCAGAAAGGTTCGTTCGTTTCGCCCGAGGTGCTGCGATTCGACTTTTCCCACTTCCAGAAAATGACTCCCGAAGAGATTTCGAAGGTTGAGAAACTCGCCAATAGGAAAGTGCGTCAGGCTATAGCCCGTGACGAGCACCGCAATGTCCCCATTGCCGATGCCATGAAGATGGGCGCTATGGCGCTGTTCGGTGAGAAATACGGCGATGAGGTGCGTGTGATACGTTACGGCGATTCAGTCGAGCTTTGTGGCGGTACGCATGTCGACAACACCGGTAATATCGGTATGATTAAAATCGTGTCGGAAAGTTCCATCGCGGCAGGCATACGCCGTATCGAGGCTATCACCGGCGCACGGGTCGAGAAGTCAATCGACGATACCGCCGAGATGCTCCATCAGATGGCTGCGATGTTCAACAACGCGCCCAATGTGTTGCAGGCTATCAAGAAAGCCATCGAGGAGAACGCCCAGTTGCGCGAACAGGCGCAGGAATATATGCAGGAACGCGTCAATATGATTGCCAAGAACCTTATCGCTTCGGCAACCGATGTCAACGGTATCAGGCTGATGACGCTGAGCGGCATACGTATTCCCGACGTTGTGAAAAATGTAGCGTTCGCCATCCGTTCGATGATGCCTGAGGGAGCGGCATTTGTCGCGGCTACTACCGACATGGGCGGCAAACCTCTGTTGACCGTCATGCTGTCGGATGATGTCGTAGCTCGCGGGCTCAACGCATCGGCAATGGTACGCGAGGCAGCAAAAGCCATCAAGGGCGGAGGCGGCGGACAGCCCGGTTTCGCACAGGCCGGAGGCAAGGATGCCGCCAATATCGAAGCTGCCCTTGAAACACTTGTGGCAGCCGTGAAATAAGATAAAGATAAAATAAATCCGGAAAGGTCGGACAAGTGAGATATATCGAACTTGTCCGGCCTTTTTTGACAACGATAATCGGGCCATTGCAACGTCAGGCGGCCGGCTGCCTGCGGCGAGGCAGCCTGACATGAATCGCGGGGCTGCGAAATTCCGCGAGCGACCGCAAATTATGTTTTCAAACATGTTTCGTAAGTTTTGATTTCTCAAAAATAATTACTATTTTGCGCTCAGTTAATTTTTCAGACCGAAAAACTGACGTTACGAATACAAGTCTAATCCATTAAAAACTTCTGATAACATGAAGGTCTATCAAACTAACGAAATCAAAAACATAGCCTTGCTTGGAAGCAAAGGCTCGGGTAAAACCACACTCGCTGAAGCTATGCTCTACGAGTGTGGAGTTATAAAACGCCGCGGCACTATCGATGCTAAAAATACTGTCAGCGACTATTTCCCTGTTGAAAAAGAGTATGGATACTCTGTGTTTTCAACAGTTTTTTATGCTGAATTCCTTGGCAAGAAGCTCAATGTGATTGACTGTCCGGGCGCCGACGACTTTGTAGGCAATGCCATTACCGCGCTCAACATGACCGATACCGGAGTCATACTCATCGACTCCGAATATGGCGTTGAGGTTGGCACGCAGAATATATTCCGCACCACAGCGTCGCTCAAAAAACCTGTTATCTTCGCCCTCAACCAGCTTGACGGCGAAAAGGCCGATTATGACAATGTCATCGAACAGATGCGCGAGATATTCGGGCCTAAAGTAACCCCGATACAGTATCCTCTTTCATGCGGCCCGGGCTTCAACGCCATGATTGACGTGCTCCTGATGAAGAAATATTCGTGGGGTCCTGACGGCGGCGTTCCGACGATAGAGGAAATTCCTGCCGAAGAGATGGACCGTGCCCATGAACTGCACCAGCAGCTTGTGGAAGCCGCAGCCGAGAACGACGAGACTCTGATGGAAAAATTCTTCGACCAGGGACATCTTACCGAGGACGAGATGCGCGAAGGAATACGCAAAGGACTTGTCGACCGTTCGATATTCCCGGTATTTTGCGTCAGCGCGCTCAAGGATATGGGCGTACGCCGCATGATGGAATTTCTCGGCAACGTGGTTCCGTTCGTCAACGACATGCCGGCTCCCGTCGATACTCTCGGCAATGAGATCAAGCCCGACTCCGACGGCCCGCTCTCAATATTCATGTTCAAGACAACTGTCGAACCGCATATCGGCGAAGTGCAGTACTTCAAAGTTATGTCCGGAACCCTAACCGCAGGTGTCGACCTCGACAACGTCACCCGAGGCACCAAGGAGCGCATCGCCCAGATATACTGCGTGTGCGGACAGATAAAGACTCAGGTCGACAAACTCTGTGCCGGCGATATCGGCGCTACCGTCAAACTCAAGGACGTGCGCACAGGCAACACCCTCGACGAGAAAGGCTGCGAGATAGCATTCGATTTCATCAAATATCCCGCGCCTAAGTATCAGCGCGCCATACGTCCCGTCACCGAAAGCGATGCCGAAAAACTCAGCGGCATTCTCAACCGCATGCACGAGGAAGACCCCACTTGGGAAATCGAACAGTCCAAGGAACTCAAGCAGACAATCCTTTCAGGTCAGGGTGAATTCCACCTGCGCACCCTCAAATGGCGCGTGGAGAATAATGACAAACTTCCCATCATCTTTGAGGAACCGAAGATACCGTATCGCGAGACTATCACAAAGGCCGCGCGTGCCGACTACCGCCACAAAAAGCAATCGGGTGGAGCAGGTCAGTTCGGTGAAGTGCATCTGATTATCGAGCCGTATGTCGAAGGTTCGGCAGTGCCCGATACCTATAAATTCGGCAATCAGGAGTTCAAGATGAGTGTCCGCGACACGCAGGAGATACCTTTGAGCTGGGGCGGAAAGCTCGTGGTGCACAACTGTATCGTAGGCGGCGCAATCGACGCCCGTTTCATTCCGGCAATCGTCAAAGGTCTTATGGACCGTATGGAGCAGGGCCCGCTTACCGGGTCTTACGCCCGCGACGTACGCGTATGCATCTACGACGGCAAGATGCACCCGGTTGACTCCAACGAAATCTCCTTCCGTCTCGCGGGCCGCAACGCATTCTCCGAGGCATTCCGCAACGCCAATCCCAAGGTGCTCGAGCCTATCTACGACGTGGAAGTCATGGTACCCTCTGATGTGATGGGCGACGTGATGTCCGACCTTCAGGGCCGACGCGCCATCATCATGGGTATGTCGAGCGAAAACGGATTCGAGAAAATTTCGGCCAAAGTACCTCTCAAAGAGATGTCGAGCTACTCGACAGCATTAAGCTCCATCACCGGAGGCCGCTCGTCATTCACCATGAAGTTCGCTTCCTACGAACTCGTGCCCGGCGATGTCCAGGAAAAACTCCTCAAGGAATACGCCGAGCAGCACACCGACGAATAGAAATCCCAATCGTTATTCTTCTAATATGCCAAAGAGGCAGGCGAGTCACTCGGACTCCCTGCCTCTTTGCTATATATCAGTAATTTTTCAACGGGTTATATACCAGGCCATTCTCATGCCGACCATCATATTGGAACTGTCAAATATGTACGAATCCTTGTTGTCGTTATAGCCTGGTGCATTAAACTGAATGAAGGCCCAGTCCCATTCAAAATGTTTCCATGCAGAGCCAAAACCAGCGCGTAATGAATAATTCCCCTCATAATCATCGTCACGTATGGCATTATATGCACCGCCCATTTTGAAATAAAAAGAACCGTTTGTGGCTGATAGTTTTAATGAAGCATAAACGGGCAGATGGAAATTAACAGATGAAGAATCATAGCATGATACAACACCAGGTGCCACTCCCAGCTCAAACTGGAATAAATCTCCGTAGTTGCCTATTCTCATGCCAATTATACTGTTGGAATACCATGAACCTTCTTTTATACAGTATCCTCCTTCAAGACCAATTGCCATGTTTACCCAACCTCCTTTTCTTTTTCTCCAATATTTTTTATCATCTGAATCTTGAAATATAGAAATTCTGACATTTTTTCCGCTTGCCCTGACTTCCAAGTAATTTGAACGGTATTCACTGCTGTTGTTACGGAGGCAACCCAAATCAAATCCTGTTTGCGTCCTATTGCTTATATAGCACCAAGAAGGTTTACCCCAGATTTCATAACCGCCTATATTAGTATTGACAGTTATATGTTTTTTTGAATTTTCACTATCGAAATAAAGTGACACTTTTTCAGACGAACCATTTACAGTCATGAAAGGTGCAGCAGCCGCCTGCGATATGTTGACGCGTATTTGTTTGTTACCTGATTTTATCGTGAAATAATCAGTACGTGATGAAGTCTTTGTGTTGGCATCTATTTTCAATGTAATACTATTGCCATCTTTAGTGAGATGTCCCCACGATGACGTACTCTTGTCTATCTGCCATGAATCGGTTGAAGTTACTGTAAATGTTTTTGAACCTCCGGCTTCGCTGAAATTTGCAGATGTAGCCGAGATCTCAAATCTTGAAGAAGATCTGGCTTGCGATATGTCTATACGAATAGTCCTGTTTCCGGACTTGATTGAAAACCAGTCATTTCGTGCTCTCTCTGTCTTATTTGCATCTACTGTCAATGTAAGATTATTCCCATTTTTGGAGAGACGTCCCCATGACGCTGTTCCGGTCTCGATTCGCCATGGATTTGATGATGTGACAGTAAATGTTTTTGAGCCGCCGTTTGAACTGAAATTTGCCGACGATGATGAGATGCTGAATCTTGTAGTGGTATTGGATTTATTTTTAGTGCTTTTGCCTGACTCAATAGGTGTTGTAGTCGGCGAAGCCTCCGGTATCGAGGCCGCAGATTGCGTAATTTTTATTTTTATATCCTTGTTTTTGGAGGTTATAGTAAGATTTGTAGTAAGTGATTTGGTCGAATTATTTTTGCCGGCACTCAGCTGCAACGTATTCCCGTTTTTGGATACGGTGACCCATGAGTCAGGTCTGCTTTTTATAGACCATTCATTATCGGCTATAACTGAGAGTTTCTTATTTCCTCCGTCTTCAGAAAACTCTACCTTCTCAGCCGATATTTTAAACTGATTTCTGTCAATTTCCGGCTTTTTCTGTGCATATAGCTGAAGTGCCAGACACAAAATAAATATTGTGACTAAAGTAAATTTTTTCATTTTATTGTACACATTTTATTTATATCGGCAATCTAACCATGCAGCAGCGCCGATTTAAACGATTAGCCTGTTATCTGTTACTGCCTTAATATATCACTTCGCCCTTAACTGAACTATGCTTTCTGACATGGTCATACCACTCACCGTCGTATGGCTGATTGTTTTCAAATGTCCCCTGAAAGTAAGTCCCGTCAGAGCGGCGGTAGAACAATCCTTCTTTCCAATTGTCCCCTTCCATTGCCCCATAGAAATAATCGCCGTCCTGATAAAATAAAATAGCGGCTGTATCCTGACGTTCTCCTTCTGTGAAGTTACCTATATAATATTTCCTCCCATCTTTATCGCCAACCGGATAGACCGCTACACCTATTCCGTTGGGTTTTTTATTTTTCAATGGACCGTAGTATATAAATTCACCGGTTTCGTAATGTGTCACTTCGCTTGGATTGATTACCTTGAAATAAAGGATTACGAACATGATGGCAGATATTATGCCAAAAATGCTTACCCATACAATGCTTTTTTGTTTGGCTTTTAATTTTAAATTTGCTGATTTCAATTCTGAGCAACGTTTCTGTTCTGCCTTTAGATCATTTCCTATTTTCTCTATTATTACATCTTTGAAACGCAATAAATTGTTGAAACTTGTAACTCGTTCAATTTCAGAATTCGTTTTTGCGATGTAAACATTACAATATCTTTTTGTCGCATCCAGAATCTCAACTTTCCCGTTTTCGAGGCTCAGTTCTATGCAGTCGTTGATTGATATTGAGAAATCTACCGGAGGTAACTCAATTGTGCTCTTTTTTGAAATTGTAATTTTATCAATCAGATTTTTTGAATATTCGTTTATTGCAACAGCGTTTGACGAAAAATCAGGAGAAGTCCATGCCAGACGCCCACGTTCATCCATCATCAATAAATCGCCTTTTTCAACCGCATCGGCAAAGATATTATCGAAGGCACCGAAAAGACGGTTTAAATCAGTATATATACAGTCAAGACAAAGACTAATACCAAAAAACGATTTGTTGTCAATGCGACGCAAATAGCAATAATACAGCAGATTATCCTTGCGGTGAAGGATAATCTGCGATTCATTTTTTACCTTTTTGAATGCAGTTTTAAATATGTCGGCAGTATGGTCGTTAGGGAAAGACACGAAATTGCCTGATATCAACCCAAAAAAGTAAACGATTGGTTTCATACGGTTATTCGAATTTGATGACTTTATTCTTCAAATCAACTGTATAGTGGTTTTTGGCAAAATTGTCAATCACCGCATTCCCGATAATTACATCTGCTCCCGGATTTTCGGCGACAGTTGCATAGATGTCGTTCAATGTATGTACCGTGCCGTTTTTATCAGTTACTGATACGGAACGTATATTATATACCGGATGGGTTATTACTGAGCCGTCAGCCAATGAAACGGTGGATTCTCCTACATAGTCATCTTTTGTCAAAGTTCCGGATTTGATAAGTTCTATCAGTTCTAACGATGAAATCATCATTCCCGAGCAGCCGGTATCGAATAGTGCATCGTAACCATTAGAGTCGTTTAGTTTGACATGAATATTCTTGACATTCGCTTCTGTTTTTTTGAAGTCTATTTCAAAATATGAGCTATTCGTTATCTCGGTTGAATCGTTAGACGTTTCTGTGTTATAAGGGTCGTATTTGTCTTTTGCCTGATTGCAAGAAGAAATGCTTATCCCTAAAAGAAAAAGTATAGGAAATAAATATCTCATAATTATTTGACGTTTAAGATGAGTTTATTTTTATCATTTAAATTTTTCCGATCGTTACTTCTGTAAGAGATAACAACCGGTTTACTTGGATCTTCCGCGGATATTGTAAATTCTGTATTTAATACCAGAGTAGTGCCATTTTTAAGATTTGAAGTGTGAAGTTTGTAATCTTCATATTGTTCATATTCTTTTTGAACGATTACTTTTATATTTGTGCCATTAGTAATTTTTTCATTGTTTGATAATGGCCGGCCATTGCTAAGGACAGAAAATCCGCAATCAACATCTTTGTTTGTCTCTGCCTGCCCTTGGTCATTTGTTTGATTTGTTGTAGTCGTTACGCTACTTTGTGCATATACATATTCATTGTTTTGCTGCATGTATTGTGGTAATTGTTCCGGCTTGTCAGTATTGTTGTCTTCAATATTTTTTCCATCAGAAAGTCCTTCAGATTGTTGAGAAGTTTCGGTTGAGCGTGATTTATTGAATGCCAACAATATGATAACGACAACCAAAAGTATGGTATTGACAATAGCCCATTCATTCCTATGCCTACTTTTATTTCGAGCAGGTTTGGGTGTATCTTCATGAAGAGTGGGGATTACACCTGAGATTGAGGCGATTTTTGCTAATTTGTCCTTATAAGTTTCTATTGTGTCATTTAGTTGAGAAACAGATGAAGACAGATTCTCATTTTGAGATTTTAGCTCGTCAATTTTTTTCAGAAGTTTCCGGTTCTCGTCTTTTTTCTTACTACCTTCAGAATTTATATTGTTAATTTGGGCTTCAAGTTGTTTTATTTGCTCATCCTTCTTCGTGATATTTGATAAAGCGGTGTTTAATTTCTGTTGTACGGAATTAATTCCTGTCAATAGTTCGTCCTTCGATGGAAAGGTTTCTGAAACAACCACGCGCCCATATTCACGCAAAGATTGTACAAAAGCTTTTGCGTCACAATCGACGACGTTATATCGCTCGTTGAAATCTGAGGCAAGCCGCGGCATGAATTTTGTGTCTACCGGTTCCTGTAAATTTATCCAGAATCCGGGTTCATGAATTTTATTGACAAGACCGGAAAACAGTGTCGGATTGGCAAAATCCTGAACTATATACCGTCCGTTTTTAATATATATCCCTGTTATATAAGTGTTATATAATTCTTTTAACTTTTTGTAGACCTCGCTGATAAGGCAATAATATTGATTTTGCTCAATGATTGATAGTGCAAAATAGGTATTGCGGGCATCCTGTCCGACTCCGCTAAGATTGGAATTGACAAAATATGTATAAGTAAAGTACCATTTGCCACCCCAAAAATACGCATCTGCTATCAGGCAATTTCCGAATGTGATTTTTTCACTTTGTTTGAAAAAGTCATTGACGAATTTTTCGGCAAATTCCTGATTGATGCCGGCAGTTAAATTATGGCTGCCGGCATTAGGTTTTCCGTGGATTATTATTTCCATATTAAAATTTGCGTGTTATTTCTTTCCAAAGTTCTTTTGGGAAAATATTATTAGCTATATTGTACGTTTGGTATTTTTCTCCGAAACTATCGGTCTGCGGAGAGAATACTCCGGTACAAAATGTCTTGAATACAAAATTTTCCGAAGAAATAAATCCTCCCAAAGAAGATACTTTCATTGACGAGAACCATTGCTTATAGTATAATTTTGCATCATCACGTGCTCCTTTAATATTGTCGCAACAATTGATATTACCGAACATTGTCATATCTATTTTATTGTAGAGCAATATAATACGGTCTTTATTCTTGTCAATGTTCGGGTAGAAATATTTTAGGAAGCGCTGCTGATAAGAATCCCGATGGCGAGAGTCACGTCTAAATGAAATTTCTGAGTCCAAATCAAGAAGGACAACGTATGATTTGCGATTATTGCTGGTAATTATTGTAGATAAATACGGTTCTACCATATCGTTTTTCCCGGCTTTGATTTTCATCGGGTCTGTGGTGTAGAAGTCTTCTCCCGGTGCTTCCAAAAGCTTAGCAACCTCCTGACCATCTTTATATACGTTCACAAGTAGAAATTTCACACTGCCTTTAAGTGCTATGTTAGTATTTAGCTTGTCGTTGAATTCCTGACAATCCTGTTGGTAATCGTCAGTGTTAAGGAATGTCGGGTCAGTCTCTATGGTATAGCCTTCATCTCGCAGGTATTTTGCCAGACGGACAAGTATCATGGACTTACCGCTTGAAGGCGGCCCTACAAATACGACGACCGGAACCTTGTTATTGATTATTTGCGGCGTTTGAATTTGCGCCGGATTTACGTTGACATGTTGACGCTGTTCCGGTTGCAGCACCTGTTCGGTATCCGTTTGCGGTTCAGTCGGCTGCTGCTCCTGATGCACGGCGTTTGTTTGTGTGGCTTCACTATTGATTTGAGGCATATTACCTCCTGTAACTATTTTTGGCATAATGGTTGAATTTAGTCTTTTCGGAATAATGTGAATAAAATAAATGATACTATATCAAATATGAGAGCGATGATTATCCATTGCAACATGGTCATACCTTTAAGCCTGTTGGAGAATATATCGCCCCATACTGACATTGTGTCAAACATTCGTTTTGAAGGATATATATTGAACTCTTTGATCTTATCCCCTTCCATCGTGACACACTCTTTGGCAAAATCAGCAGGCATTTTATCAATGACCTTGCCGTTTTGTTGCTCATAATAAGTGTAATATGCGTTTACAGAACCGTCTTTTAATACAGCCGGCAAATGCTGCTTCTCAAGGACGTCAATAGTGCTGAGCAGTTCGGTGAGTTCTGCGTTTTGTTCTTTTTTGCGGTTATAATAGTTCTCTATGACAGCTGTTTTTTTGTTTAACTGCTCCATCATGCGATTTACGTATTTACTTTGTAGAGCAGGTAATAGGCTTCTTTGTGTAGTTCCTATGTCACCGGAATCCCTTTTGTCATCAAAAATTGTGTAAACATTATTATCTCCGTACATCTTTGAATCGGCAGACAATACGCTTTCGGTAGATTTAAGTATACTAATGCAGGCATCTCCAAATCCGGTATGCCCGTCCATTGTGTTCAATATTTCACGATTTAATGCATCTATATTGGTTCGCACTTGTGATGTGATTGCATCTAATGCAAGAGCTTTTTGCTCGTCAATTGCCCGGTTGTTTTTTTCAGTATTTTGAATAATATAATTTTTAGCCCCGGCCAATTCTTTTGTCAGGATATTATAACCATGCTTTTCAACAAAGAAATAATGCACATTAGTTGTAAAACTGAATGCCCAAAATACAAGAAATCCTGCTAAATTGAATGTGAACGCCGCACGTGAGGCACCTACTTTCGTTCTCAGTTCTCTGATTACATTTGTCAGACACCATCCGGCTAAAATTGCGACGACCATTACAAGCGCAAATATAAACCACAGATTGGAGCCCTGTAAAAGGTTGAGCGACAAAGAGGATGCGGTAAAGTAAGCGCTAAAACCGGAAAATAGGAGATAGCCGGCCAATAATGCCAATTTTAAGATTAGTTTACTTTTGTTCATTGTTAAATGGTATTTAAATGGTTGATAATGATTGATTGAATTTTACAATTTGAATATCGGTAGACTCATTCCGATTGGTCGGATATTTAAATAGGTATATAATGTCATACCCCTACAAGTGTAAATTTAACTTGGCTTATTTACACTTATAGGGGTATCTCGGACGTTAATCGAATTGAGATTTTGTGACTTACTTATTGTATCCATTTCGGCAATCTTAATTTGTGTCGGTTCTCGGTTTAAAGACACAAAAAAAGCGTGGAACCATCTGTTGTCTATTCCACGGTCTGAGGCTCTAGCAATTGCCTATTTTGGTCGAACAGACAACGTCAGAGCCCACGCCGATATGAATACACTTTCCCAACAGAATCAAGCAAAAACAATAATACTGCTCCTTGAAAAGGAGACAATACATGTTAGCATGAATCATCAAGGGAGTAATATAATCACACCCGGAGCATCTACCGTTGCTTAGTTCAAGACCAAAAACATTTCTGTGATTTGCTAGATTACAGACCGTCTTAAACACAGCGCTGATAAACGCCTTTAAATATGTCCCAGACTACTTCTCCCGCCCATACCACTTCGCACAGATGCTATATTAGCTTACTGAACTCAGCTCGGCGTAGGCCGCCTCTCTCCATAAAATAAGAATTGGCTATTTAATTATACGAAGATGAGGCAATCGTAGTCTTACTACAAAATTACATATAAAAATTAATAAAACTAATGGCACTAATGATATTAACTATTATTTGTATAATTTAACAATTTAGAGCGTATAGATATGCATTATACGATATTGTAAACAATTTTTATGGCATTTGATGCGATTTTAGTAAAAAAAGATACTTTTCAAGTACTTTTTGATTTGTTATTTGTTACGTTCGCGGGTTTGGGTGCGGAGACGGTATAGTTTTTCGGTGAATCCGCCTGTTTCAAGAAATCGTTTTTCGAGGGATTTTAATTGGCGGAAAAGCAGGTAATCGGTTTGATTGAGGAGGATTATCGCCATATTTGCGATGGTTTCAGGTGGTCGGGATTGTACTAATGACATAAAGTAATCGCTGTCATTATGTTCGCTGGCAAGTCTTTTCATTGCTTCGAATTCGATACTTTCTTTTTCCCATTGACGATGATTTCGGGTCTTTAGATAATCCTCAAAATCTTCAAGGAGTTCTCTCAGGCTTGCTTTTGCAACGTTGATTAGTTTGATTTCGGTCTTGGCGGATGTCGCGGACGCGGCGCAACCTTCGATAATATTCTGTTTGCCTGATCTTGCTGCCTGAATCATCTGATCGACTGTGCGGTCTCCTTTCGTGAGGTATTTTTCGCAGAAATAATACGTCATGCAGAATATGGTATTTGCTTTCTGATAGGTGATTAAATTTTTGTAGTTACTTCTGTTTTCTATAAGCTTTTCCATGACGTAATTTTATTGGTATCAGATTTTTACAAAGGTAATAAAATTATTCTTTATTTTTGAGTGGAAGAGGGGAAATAAGGTCACTAAGGTCGGTAAGGATTAAAGTCACTAAGGTCATTAAGGACGTTAAAGACGTTAAAGACGTTAAGGACTTTAGTGACCTTAATGACCTTAGTGACATTGTGTTGCTGTTTCTAAAAAAAGCTGCGCCACCGCGCAGCTTTTTTTAGTAGGAGTGTTGATATTATCCTTTTTGGGGAGAGGGAGATTATTTGCCGAAGAGGGGGGTGGGGTATTCGCCGGAGGCGTGGAGGGCGGCGAATTTTTCTACTACTCCGGGACGGTCGGCTGCGTAGGTTACGCCGAACCAGCGTGAGTCGGTGTCAAGAACTTTGACAGTGGCTTCGCCGGAGTTGATGAGGGTGTCGATGCAGAGAGGGATGAAAAATTCGGCTTTAGGGGTGTTGATGTCCTTGTCGAGGAATTTTTTGAATTCGCGATCGGAATATTCGAAGTAGTCGGGTGTGAAGCCCCAGAGGTTCATCGATACGGGAGTGTTGGGAGCAAGTGTCTGTTCTACGCCGTTTTCGTCGGTGAATACGATATTGTGGTCTTTGTCGTAGGAGATGGCAGTGCGCTCTACAACTGAGGTGAGCAGGCCTTCGTCGCTTGTGGAGCATACGCCACGGGCTACCGAACCGTTTTCGGTCATGGTGTTGCCTACGCGGAAGCCTACCATGCAGTAGTCGCCTTTACGGTCGCGCGGACGCATGAGTTCTTTGGCGATTACGGCGAACGCGTCGCGGCCGTAGAAGTCGTCGGCGTTGATTACGGCGAACGGTTCGTTGATTACATCTTTGCCCATCAGTACGGCGTGGTTGGTGCCCCAGGGTTTGGCGCGGTCGGCGGGACAGGTATAGCCTTCGGGAAGTTTGTCGGTTGACTGGAAGACAACTTCCACGGGCACGTGTCCTTCGTATTTGGCGAGGACTTTTTCGCGGAAGTCCTGTTCGAAGTCTTTGCGGATAACGAAAACTATTTTTCCGAATCCGGCACGGATTGCATCATAGATTGAGTAGTCCATGATTGTCTCTCCGTTGGGGCCGAGCGGATCGAGCTGTTTGAGGCCGCCGTAACGGCTTCCCATTCCTGCTGCAAGTACAAATAATGTCGGTTTCATTTTCTTGTTAGTTTATTTGAGTTAGTTTATTGTCATGTAAATCGGCGTCCTGACGGACGCCCCTGTAAATGGTTATGTAACACGTGCACACCGTAGCGCAGCGGAGGTGTGCACGGTTACTACTAAATCGATGTCCTGCGGACATCTGTTTCCGCAATAACCATGCGGCATGTGAAATCCTCTTAGGCGTCGAATTTGTAGATGATGGTCTGGCGGTAAGTTTCGCCCGGGACGAGGAGCTGCGAGGGGAATGCGGGCTGGTTGGGTGCGTCGGGAAATCCCTGGCACTCTATGGCCACGAGGTCGTAGTCGTGGTATTCCATTCCATCCTTGCCTTTGGGCGAACCTGTCAGCCAGTTGCCGGTGTAGACCTGCGCGCCGGGCTGTGTCGACGATATGGTGAGTTTGCGGCCGCTTGCAGGGTCGGTCAGTGTGCCGACTTCCTTGAGCTGTCCTTTCACCCAGCCGTCGACCACGTAGCAATGGTCGTAGCCTTTGCCGATATGAAGGGGTTCGAAGTCCTCGTTGATGTCTTTGCCTATGGCTTTCGGCGATGTGAAATCCATCGGGGTGCCTGCCACCGGCTCGATGTTGCCAAGCGGGGCTTCGGATGGATCGGTGGGCAGGTATTGCGAGCAGTTGAGCTGAAGCACCTGGTCGAGCACGTTGCCTTTATTGTGTCCCTTGAGATTGAAATAGGCGTGGTTGGTGAGGTTGACGTAGGTGGCGGCATCGGTGGTAGCCTCGTAGTCGATGGTGAGACGGTCGTCATCGTCCCAAGTGTAGGTCACTTTGGCCTTCAGTTCACCCGGATAGCCCATTTCACCGTCGGGGCTGGTGCGTGTGAATACCACGCTGTTGCCTTTCGCTTCTGAATCCCATATCCGGTTCTGGAAGCCTTCGGGACCGCCATGCAGGTGGTTGGGGCCGTTGTTGACCGGGAGGCTGTATTCCTTTCCGTTCACAATGATTTTACCGTGTTTGATACGGTTGGCGTAGCGGCCGGGAGTCTTGCCCGAGCAGGGGCCGTCGTTGTCGTAGTCACAGGGATTCTCGTAACCGAGGATTACGTCGGCCATGTTGCCGTCCTTGTCGGGAACTATGATTTTATTGATGCCGGCTCCGAGCGAGGAGAGTACGACCTGCGCTCCCGACTTGTTGGTTAAAGTATAGAGTGTAATGTCACCCTTGGGCGACATCACACTCTCTTTTGAGATATTCATGGGAATATTTTAAATTGTTGTTATTCTGTTACTTTGCGTGCTCCGTCGCTGATTACAACGTCGTAGATTTTGGGCTCGTGGCCGTATTTCTCGTTGAAGCGTTTTTTTGCTTCGTCGATGAAATGCTCATATTTGTCGTCGGCAACGAGGTTGATGGTGCAGCCGCCGAAACCGCCGCCCATGATACGCGAACCGGTTACGCCGCATTCCTTGGCGATGTCGTTGAGGAAGTCGAGCTCCTCGCAGCTTACCTCATAGTCTTTCGACAGGCCGTTGTGGGTGGCATACATGAGCTGACCTACAGTCTCGTAGTCGCCGCGGTTGAGGGCGTCGCACACGTCGAGCACGCGCTCTTTCTCCTCGATTACGAATTTCGCACGTGAATAGTCTTCGGCAGAGATGTCGGACTTGGCAGCGTCGAGGGCTTCCTTGGTGGCGTCGCGGAGAGTCTCCACGCCGAGACGTTTAGCCACGCGCTCGCATGACTGGCGACGTTTGTTGTAGGGTGAGTCGACGAGTTCGTGTTTCACGACGGAATCAACGAGCACGAGTTTGTAGCCTTCGGGATTGAAGGGGAAATATTCAAATTCCATTGAACGGCAGTCGAGACGCATCAGGTTGCCCTTCTTGCCGAATACAGAAGCGAACTGGTCCATGATGCCGCAGTTGACGCCGCAGTAGTTATGCTCGGTCGACTGGCCGATGCGGGCGAGCTCGAACTTGTCGATGGTGTTGCCGTTGAAGAGGTCGTTGAGTGCGAAGGCAAAGCAGCTTTCGAGAGCGGCCGATGAGCTGAGGCCTGCACCCAGGGGCACATTGCCGGCGAATACGGCGTCGAAGCCTTTTACAGTGCCGCCGCGTTTGATGATTTCGCGGCAGATGCCGAAGATATAGCGGGCCCACTGCTGCTTGGGAGCGTCTTCCTCGTTGAGACCGAACTCGGCAGTGTCGTCAATGTCGATTGAATACACGCGTACTTTATCGGTCTCGTTGGGGCGTATTTCAGCCATTATGACTTTGTCGATGGCTCCGGGGAACACGTATCCGCCGTTGTAGTCGGTATGTTCGCCGATAAGGTTGATACGTCCGGCCGATGCATAGAGGGTGCCTTCGCCACCGAAATGTTTCTTGAACTCTTCCTGGATTTTTTCTTTCATGATATAACGTGTTTTGTGGGTTATGATAAAATTAACTTTACAAAGTTAATAAAAGTCCGCCAACTACTACTTATAATTTTGATGCAAAAATTGAAAAAATAATCAATAATGTTCGATTCGGATAAGGAATTGTCTGTAATGATGCAATTATATGGTGCGCAGCGCGGAGGATATCCACATGCCGTATATCGTATGTATAGAAAAAGAGGGGCGCTCGCGCGTGCCTCTCTCTCCATTCATCACATTATGCTTACAATTAAGTGCTATTTATCTTTTAAATCTTAGAGTATGAAAAAGTAAAATGATTTATTCTAATATCTTGATTCGATCATGTCCCAGTCGATTATGTCCCAAAGGCTTTTGAGTGCATCGGCGCGCCTGTTCTGATAGTCGAGATAATAGGCGTGTTCCCATACATCGAATGTCAGCAACGGTGTGAGGCCTTTGCGCAGCGGATTGCCGGCGTTGGGTTCCTGAGAAATGAAAAGGTGGCCGTCCTGGTCGCGCGACAGCCATACCCATCCCGACCCGAATAAAGAAACACCGGCTTTCTCGAATTCCTCCTTGAATTTTTCGAACGAACCGAAGTCGCGGCGTATTGCGTCGGCAAGTTCGCCTGAAGGCTCACCGCCTCCGTCGGGCGAGAATGAGAAAAAGTAGAATATATGGTTCCATGCCTGCGAAGCATTGTTGAACAACGGTCCGTCGGCCCGGCGTATGACTTCCTCGAGGTCTTCGTTGTCAAACTCGGTGCCCTTTATCAACTTGTTGAGATTGTCGATATAAGCTTTTTCGTGCTTGCCGTAGTGGAAGTCGATTGTCTCCTGAGATATTGCCGGAGCAAGTGAGTCGGAGGGGTAAGGCAGTTGAGGTTGTGTATAAGTCATAAGAGTTTAATTTTATGGTTTGTCGGTAAAACATCACGGAGAGAGAAAAAGTTCGATAAATCGGGAGATTGCAATGATAATAAAATATGTTAAGGCGATTGGGTATGAAATGAAAAAATATTATTTTTGTGGAGATGGAAAGGATAAGGAAGATAACATCGTGGTTTTTGTTGGTGCTGATATGCTGTGTGACAGTGTTTCAGTGCCATCATCATGATGCTGCCGGACATGCGTTCTTTCTGGCTTACGGTGACGAAGAAATCACATCAGGATTGCAGCATGGCGACTGCCATAGCCATGACTGCGGAGTGCCGCGGGACAACGGGGCGTCGGATTGCGGAATGCATCTCGCCGATGCGATGACGATAGGAAAATCCGGCCAGTCTTCCGGCAGCGATGTCTTATTTGCCTGTGTAATATCGGATTGTCCGTTTGACTTCTCCGCCGAGGAGAGTTCGTGCGGAAATACTCGCAAGATAATCAGAGACTTGGGCTCAGTGACCGTGGGATACGGTCATATAAATCTGTTGCGGGGACCGCCGTGTGCCTTAGAGCTTGTCTAAAATTCATATTGCTTTGCTTTTGAGGGCCTTGCCAGTGTCTTTTTGCTCGCTCTTCAGTCACGTAGCTACGGCTACGCTCGCTCTTTGCAAGCAAAGCGACTTCGTCGATGACATCGCAAGCAAAAATTCATCTGACAATCCCTCTCAAAATCTGCATCATATAAATTTAGACAAGCTCTGAATCTGACACCGGGTTGCATAAAATAACGCCTAATTTTGTTGTACTTTCAGGAGTTCGCATCGCTGTGTGCCATACGCAGCCCGGAGCGGACGTAACGGTATGTGGCGTATTTAAATGAATTAAATAAACGTAGTGAAACAAAATCTGACATAGAAATCATAGAAATGAAATATTTAAGTTTTTTTATTCTGTCGTCGGCATTTGTCCTTGCAGGATGCGGCAAAGAGGATGGACACGGTCAGGACGTGGATGGCGACGGGAATGCAGACGCCGCCACGCAGACTGAGGCCGGTCGCCATGACGGCGAAATCGAAATACACGACCACCAGGCCGAGGAGCTTGGCATCAAGGTAAGTGAGGTGACGGAAACGGATTTCTCCGTGCCTGTGACCGTTTCAGGTGAAGTAATGTATAACACGGCTAACAGCGGGGTGATTTCGGCACCAATGTCCGGAAGGGTAACCTTCGACAAAGGAATTTCGGCAGGTGTGAAAGTGTCGAAAGGCGCACGCATAGGCAGAATATCAACAGCTGGAATGGCCGGTGGCGACCAGTTGCAGGCGGCCAGAATAGAATATGATGCAGCAAAAAAGGAAGTGGAACGTCTGGCGCCTTTGCGTAGCGACGGCATAGTCACCGTGGGCGAATACAATCAGGCGCTCGCCAATCTCGAACGTGCTAAAAACAATCTCTCGGGCGGCGCCGGAAGTGTGATAACGGCACCGATGACCGGTGTAATATCCAGCCTTGCCGCAGGTGAGGGCGGTTATGTCAACGCTGGCGATGTCATTGGCGAAATTGCCGGTGAGGGAGGCATGACGCTGCGTGTCGACGTGCCGGCACGCGAAAGTTCGGGTATCGCCGATGTGAAGACGGCGAAGGTGAAATTTCCGCATCTTGATGATGTCGTAGAGGCCGCGGCCATGTCGGGCAAGAGCAGTTCGTCGTCGGCACCGGGATATATGAGCCTGTATTTTTCACTTCCGGCCATGGACAATGTGGTGGCCGGAAGTTATGCCGAGGTGTATCTGCCTACATCCGATGTCAGGAAAGTTACGGCTGTGCCGTTGTCGGCCGTCACCGACCGTATGGGGCAGAAGATGATATATGTGAAAGAGCCGGGCAGTCCGCATTACCGGCGCGTACCCGTGACCGTAGGCACGAGTGACGGGCGGCTGGTGGAGGTGACTGGCATACAGCCAGGAGATTCAGTAGTTACCGAGGGTGTGACATTTGTCCGTCTCGCGGAAAATGCCGGGGTGACACCTCCGGGACATTCTCACAATCATTAATGCCGGTGCAAGATGCTTAACAGAATAATAAAATTTTCGCTTGATAACCGTCTGATAATACTCGTATTGTCAGCGGTAATACTGCTTGCGGGCATGCTGACGCTGCTTCGTACGGAAGTCGACATCTTCCCCGACCTGAATGCTCCGACCGTGACTGTCATGACCGAAGCTCCGGGCATGGCGACCGAGGAGGTGGAGAAGATGGTTACATACCCGATTGAGACTGCCGTGGCAGGGGCGCAGGGTGTGGAGAGTGTGCGTTCGTCGTCGTCAACAGGTTTCTCGGTGGTGAATATACAGTTTACCGGAGATACTGAGCCGCTTGTGGCACGTCAGGCCGTCGCCGAATGTCTGGCAAGGGTAGAGAACCAGTTGCCGCCGATGGCCGAAACGCCGGTCATCGGGCCGCAGTCGTCGATATTGGGTGAAATACTGATAGTAGCTCTCACTTCCGACAGCCTCGGTACCGGCGACCTGCGCACGATAGCCGACCGGCGTCTGCGTCCGATGCTCCAGGCGGTGTCGGGTGTGTCGTCTGTGTCAGTCATCGGAGGAATCGAGGAGGAATACCGGATTTCGCTCGATGAGGACAAGATGCGGTATCTCAGCGTGACGCTTGCGGAAGTCACCGACGCACTGCGCGATGTCAACGCCAACAGTGCCGGCGGCATAATACATGGATACGGCAACGAATATGTGGTCAAGGCCGATGTCGCTACCATCGACCCCGTTGAGATAGGAAGTACGGTAGTGCGTGCCGACGGCACAAGCATCGTCACGGTCAATGATATAGCACGTATAGGCCGCGGCGGTAAATCACCGCGTGTAGGGCTTGCCTCATACCGCGGTACTCCTGCGGTAATCATGACTGTCACGAAACAGCCCGGAGTGGGAACGATAGGCCTGACCGAACAGTTGCTCGATGTCATTGACGAGGCGCGGAAATCATTGCCGGCTGAGCTGAATATAGCTACCGACATATTCGCTCAGCGCGATTTCATCGACCGCTCGATTTCCAATCTGTCGTCATCGCTTTTTGAGGGAGCCATAATGGTCGTAGTAGTATTGTTTTTCTTCATGATGAACGTGAGGGCTACGGCGGTATCACTGATAGCCCTTCCGATGTCAATCATCATAACGGTGCTGATACTCCATCTGCTCGGTATTACGGTCAACACAATGACTCTCGGCGGCATAGCCATAGCCATTGGCTCGCTGGTGGATGACGCGATAGTCGATGTGGAGAATGTCAGCCGTCGGCTCAGGGCTAACCGTCAGCTTCCGTCCGGTGAGCGCAAGAGCATGGTGAAGGTGGTGTTTGAGGCATCGAAAGAGGTGCGTATGCCCATATTCAATTCGTCGCTGATAATAATAGCCGGATTCATGCCGCTGTTTTTCCTGTCGGGAGTGGAGGGAAGGATGCTTGTGCCGCTCGGCATAGCGTTTATAATCGCGCTCGGGGCGTCGACGATAGTGGCTCTTACGGTAACTCCGGTCGTGTGCAGTTATTTGCTCGGCACAAAGAAGTCTCAGGCGGCGCTGACGCGTGAACCGGTAACTATGCGATGGCTGAAAAAGGTGTACGGCAATGGGCTGAAACGCGCGTTGCGCCACCGTACGGCACTCCTAATAGCTACCGGGGTGCTGTTTGCCGCCGCACTGGCGCTGTTTGCCAATATGGGGCGCGGATTCCTGCCTCCGTTCAATGAAGGGTCGTTCACTATCAATATCAGTGCGCTTCCCGGCATATCGCTTGACGAAAGCGACAGGATAGGATGTCTCGCTGAGAAAATAATCCTTGAAGTACCGGAAATAGAGACGGTGGCGCGCAAGACGGGGAGGGCGGAGCTTGACGAACATTCGCTGGGTACCAACGTGTCGGAAATCGAGGCCCCTTATACGCTCGGCGACAGAAGCCGCGGCGAGATTGCCGATGACCTGCGTCGTCGGCTTGCCGTGATACCCGGAGTCAACATCGAGATAGGGCAGCCGATATCGCACCGTATCGACGCTATGCTGTCGGGGTCGGAATCTCCGATAGTATTCAAGATTTACGGTGATGATTTCGAGCAGCTCAATCATATTGCCGGGGAGCTCAAGGCAATCATGGAGGGCACGGAGGGGTTGCGCGACGTGGCGATAGAACAGCAGATGGGGCGTCCGGAGCTGTCGGTCACGCCGCGACGTCAGCTGATGGCACGGTACGGGGTGACCCCGGCCATGCTCAATGACGCGCTCCGGGCAGCAATGTCGGGAATTGTGGTGTCGCAGGTGTATCTTGACGGCTATCCGCGCGATATAACACTCCGTTATGACATTCCCGAGGAGCAGCTTGTCGACAGGCTATCCGGAATAACGGTCGATACGCCACGCGGCAAAGTCACCCTGGGAGATATTGCCGAGGTGAGATATACCGAAAGCCAAAACACGATAAACCGCGAGAACAGCCGGCGCCGTATACTCGTGTCGGCCAATATCGAAGGACGCGATGTGACGTCGGCCGTGGAGGAAATCAAGCGCAGGGCTGATGACGGGATAGAGCTTCCTGAAGGATATATCATAGAGGATGCGGGGCAGTCGGCCAAGGCCAAGGAGGCGTCGATGCGTCTTCTGTCGGCTTCGGCTCTGGCGTTGCTGGCAATACTGGGGTTGCTGTATTTTGAATTCAAGAATATGAGGCAGTCGCTCATCATATTAATCAACATACCGCTGGCCATGATAGGGGGTATATTCATATTGCAGCTTACGGGTGGCAGTCTCGATATCCCGGCTATAATCGGATTCATAGCGTTGCTCGGTATAGCCACGCGCAACGGTATGCTGCTTATATCACGCTACAATGCGCTTACACGTGGCGGAATGACGCCGTTGGAGGCTGTGATGAAGGGTTCGCTTGACCGTCTGACTCCTATAATAATGACCGCACTGACCTCGGCTCTCGCGCTCATTCCCCTCGCATTGCGCGGGGGAGATCCGGGCAACGAGATACAGTCGCCGCTGGCTACGGTGATACTTGGCGGACTGGCTTCGTCGACATTCCTCAATCTTTTCATCGTGCCGATACTCTATATGGCATATCATCGGCGGGGAAAGAAAATGAATGAACCCGCGCATGATGATAATGTTGCGGAGAGTAGGCATGTAGACTCCAAATAGATTGAAAACGGATTGGAAATGTCGCCGTTGTTTTGCCATTATCGACAAATTGTGTAACTTTGCGGTCGCAAATGGCTGCACAGGGTGTGCAGCCATGCGGCTTGTGCTTCACCGAACTATAAAAAAAGATAACCACTTGAAAAAAAACAGGACAAGCTTTATAAGGAATGTAGCTGCTATCTCATGTGTCGGCTTTGCCGGGATATGTGCATGCGCCAACGACTTCGATGCGATAGTCGCGTCGTTGCTCGGTAACGACGTGCAGCTGGAACTCATGCAGCGTCAGGCCGATGCAGCGTCAGCGTCGCTTGACGCGTCAAATGTGCTGTCCGACCCCGAAGCCGAAGTAGAGTATCTGAGAAGCGGAAGCGGTGAGAAGAAATTCAACCTGTCGGTGTCTCAATCGTTTGACTGGCCCGGAGTTTACAGCGCCCGCAACCGTCAGATAGAACTTGAACGCAGCGGTCTTCGGCTTGCCTGTGAGGCCGAACGCAACGCGCAGCGCATGAAGCTCCGTACGCTATTGGTCGACATCATAGCCGCCAACCGCGTGATTGCCCAAATGTCGGAAACCGTGGAGTGGTGCGATAAGTTGCTTGAGACACTTGAAGCCGACTACAAGCGTGGCGATGTAAGTGTCCTCGAAGTGAACAAGATGAGGATAGAACTCGCCGACTTCAAGCTGAAACTGTCGGAAGCGAAGACCGGTAAGGACGCTCTTTTAGGTGAATTGGTGTCGATGTCGGACAATGCTGACGAAATAATAGCCCGATGTGACGGGCTTGATAATTTCCCAATTATTGGTCTTAAGAGTCTTGAACAGTATATTGAGGACGCAAAGGCCGCCGCGCCGTCATTGCAAGAGGCGAGAAATGCGGCAGTTATGGCTAAGGCGCGTAAAGAAGTGGCGTCGCGAAGCACGTTGCCGGGATTCAGCGCCGGATATCGTCTTTCGCATGAGGGCGGCATGCTGTTCAACGGTTTCACGGTAGGAGTAAGCGTGCCTTTGTGGAGAGCATCAAAGGAGCGCAGGGCTGCCGCCTCGGAGGAGTTTTCGGCGATGTTCGGTGTAAAAGCGGAGGAAATCAAGCTTGAAAAAAGCGTTGATGCGACGTACCGCATAGCCGTAAACCTCAAGGAAACGCTGGAACAGTACGGCACGGCGCTGACAGCGAGCGACAACGTGGGCCTGTTGCGTCGAGCCTACGAATCGGGAGCAATCACGCTCACGGAGTTTGTGCTCGAAGTCAATTATTTCGTGGAAGCGGGTGTCCAGTATACCGAACTTCAGCGCCGGTATTACAATGCGCTCGTCGAACTATCTCGATATGACGATTATACGGGACAATGATGTAAAAAATCTTAATAAAATATAATAAAGCATGTCTGCCTTACGTTAAGGTTATGATGTAATCAAAAAATCAATCATGTTAAAGAAAAAATTAATCAAGATATTCCTGCCGTCGCTATTGTTGCTGACCTCGTGCGGAATGCCGAAGAATATTGTTTATTTTCAGGATCTTGATACTGAAAAAGTACTTGAGATTGACCATAACAACAGTATAGTCGCCAAGCCTAACGACGAGTTATCGATAATCGTGACCTGCCAGAATCCGGAACTTGCCGCCATTTTCAACCTCCCGCTCGTCACTACGCTCGCAGGCCGCGGCAGTTCGCAGGCCTACAACCAGCAGGTAGCTACCTATACAGTAAATAAGGATGGCGATATAAATTTCCCGATATTGGGCCAGATAAAAGTAGAAGGGCTTACGAGGTCTGAAATCTCAGATAAAATACAGAATGAACTCATAGCGCAGAAACTGCTTGATGACCCGGTTGTTTCGGTAAGTTTTGTCAATGTATTCTATGGCGTGACAGGTGAAGTAGCCAAGCCCGGGCGTTTCCCGATAGACCGTGACCGCATGACGGTGCTCGACGCTCTTGCCAACGCCGGCGACCTCACCATCTACGGCGACCGCATCGGAGTCAAAGTGCTCCGCCGCGAAAACGGTATCCTCAAGACCTACAATCTCGATCTGACCGATGCGGAAAAAGTGACGAAATCGCCCGCTTTCATCATACAGCAGGATGATATGATTTACGTCACTCCCAATCCGGCCCGCGGACGTATGTCGACAGTCAACGGCAACAACCTCATATCCACGTCATTCTGGATATCAATAGCTTCGGTGCTTACCTCCGTGGCAGTGCTTATATTTAAGTAGACACCGGCAAATTTCACTTTTCTCTCCACAAAAACAGAAATAGTAAAAAAGACGTAGCTTTTCAACGATAAAATCATGTCACAAACAGTCGATACAGACCAGAAGGCAAAGAAAACAAAGGGAATTCCCTTTGTGGAAATGTTAAGAATGTGCCTGTCGTATTGGAAATGGTATGCCATTTCATTATTTATAATCATGGGTTATGCCGTGTATAAACTTATGAGCACGGAGCCTACCTATATGCGCACAGCCACTATTCTCATTAAGGAGGAGACTAAAGGCGGAGGTTTCGGCAATATGGCCGCGGCACTCGGTGATCTTGGCGGTTTTACCCCGATGTCGAGCGTAGACAATGAGCTTGAGGCAATACAGTCGCCGGCTGTGATGCTTGAGGTTATCGAACAACTCGGTCTTAATACCGACTATACGAAAATCGGAGGATTGCGAGAGCAGACACTTTACGGAACCAATCAGCCGTTCGTACTTACTTTTGCCAATCCCGATCCTGAATCGTCATTTTCAGTGACAGGCACGTTTGATAAAGATAAAAAGTATACAATCACTAAAATACAGCAGAAGGGAACTGCAAAACAGAAATTTACCGACACTTATACCCTCGACCTCGGCAAGGGTATTGACTCGATAGCCACTCCGGCCGGAACCCTTATTATTTCGCCAAATCCTAAATATAAGGGCGGAGAAATCAAAGAGGCAATGGAAATCAATGTATACTACACGCCGGTTGACTGGCGCGTGCAGGGATATACCAGCCGCCTGAACGCTGTGCTTGCCAGCCGAAAGGCTTCTGTGATAAATCTTTCGATTGCCGACCACTCCAGAGAGCGTGCCGCCGACATACTCAACACGGTCATTGATGTATACAATGAGAAATGGATTGAAGATAAAAACCGCATGACTGATGCTACCGCTGATTTCATCGGCCAGCGTCTCGATATAATCAAAAATGAACTTCTGGATGTAGACCGCGAGATAACCAACTATAAATCAAAAAACGCGCTTCCTGACCTTCAGGCTATCGTCACCGTTGACCTGGCAAAACAGTCGGAGACAGAGAAGAAGATACTTGAACTCCAGAGCCAGTACACGATGGCCAAGCATCTGCAGGAATTCATCTCAAATCCTGAAAATTACGACAAGGTGCTGCCGAGCATGTCGATAACCGGTTTGGCCACAAGCGGAGCGGCCAACGATGAAATTGTCGAGTATAATACAACATTGATGGAACGTAACCGCCTTGTTTCGGCCAACTCGGTAAGCAACCCGCTTGTCAAGGATTTTGACCGCCGGCTCGACGGAATGCGCAAGGCTATAGTGCAGTCGGTAAATACGCAGACACAGCAGTTGCGCACGGCGCTCAATGATCTGGAAGCTGAACGTAGCCGTACGTCCGGGCGCATAGCCAACAGCCCCACGCAGGCCAATGACCTTCTTGGTGTGGAACGCCAGCAGAAAGTAAAGGAATCGCTATACCTTTATCTGTTGGAGAAAAAAGAAGAGAATGACCTGTCGAAAACGTTTACCGCCTACAATACGCGTATTATCACGCCACCGATGGGACCCGACAAGCCTGTGGCTCCGCGCGGCATGAAGACACTCATGTTTGCTTTCATATTCGCAATGGCAGTGCCGACCGGTCTGATATTCGTGCGCTATAATATGGATACACTCGTGCGTTCGAGAGCCGATCTTGATGACCGTGTCAAGGCTCCGTTCCTCGGCGCAGTACCTTTCGTCGGGAAGAAGCCTTCTCAATTAAAGAAGTTATTTAAGAAAAAGGATAAAGAGGACAGAGCAAGTGAAATCGTAGTCAAGCATGGTAACGGATCGGCCGTCAATGAAGCATTCCGCATGATACGAAGCAATCTGGAACTTATGAATTCACGTATAGCGGCCGGACGCGAGGACAAAAGCATTGTGACGATGGTGACTTCGGCAATCCCCGGCTCAGGAAAAACATTCGTATCGCTCAACCTTGCCGCGGCATACGCTTTAAAGAAGATAAAAGTGGCCGTTGTTGATGTGGACTTGCGAAAAGCCACTCTCTCGAAGAGTTTCGGCGCGCCTCACCGCGGTGTCACATCTTATCTTTCAGGTACTGCCACGCTCGATGACATTATAATCAGTAAAGCATCGGGCATGGAATATCTCGATGTCGTTCCAGCCGGAGCAATTCCGCCGGATCCGGCGGAACTTATCGACAGTCAGCGGTTTGTGAGCCTGATCAAAGAATTGAAGGCGCGTTATGACGTAGTATTGCTTGACTGTCCTCCCACGGAACCTGTCACTGATTCGCTTATTATAACACGTGCCGTCGACCGTACGGTTTATGTCGTAAGGATAGGCAATCTTAAGCGAGACTTCCTTGATACTCTTCAGGACTATTATGAGGGCAAGCGTTATACCAACCTTACTACTGTGCTCAATGCAATAGATGACGGTTCGTCAAAAGCCACTTACGGGTATGGCTATGGCTACGGATATGGCTATGGCTACGGCAATAAGAATAATAAATCATAAAACCAATCGGACTGACGCGGCATAAAGTGCTGAGACGATATGCCGCGTTGCGTTGTCTCACATCGCAAATTTGCTTTAGAGAAATATAAAGAAAGGAAGAGAACCGGGATTTGATATGTCAAGAACTACAAAGGGCTTAAAAAACAGTAAGGTAGCACTTTTGTTCTACGTCTTGGAGATGGCATTGGGCTTTGTGTCGCGCACTGTCTTCATACGTTATATCGGTGCCAATGTGCTTGGATTAAACACCACGGCCAACAATCTGCTCCAGTTCCTTAATCTTGCAGAATTAGGCATAGGCACGGCAGTGGCATTTTCACTTTATAAACCGCTGGCTGACGATAACCGACAGGCTATTTCTGAAATAATCAGCATACAGGGTTGGCTCTATCGCCGTATAGCCCTGATTGTGGCAGGTGGCGCTATTGTGCTGATGGCATTTTTTCCTATTTTTTTCAAGAAGATGGATTTGCCGCTGTGGTATGCTTACGCATCGTTCGGGGTGCTGTTGTATACCGCGTTGCTGACCTATTTTTTCAACTACAAGCAGGTGATACTGACAGCTTCGCAACAGGAATACAAAATATCGTACAGTTACAAGTCAGTGATGCTTGCGCGGAGTGTGGCGCAGATACTGGCGATGATATTTTTGCCTGACGGCTACGTGTGGTGGCTCGTGCTTCAGGTCGTGTTCAGCACTGTCGCTACAATCAGCCTGCAACGTATGGTCAACCGTACCTTCCCTTATCTTGCCGGTGTGACAACAAAAGTCAGCAAGGAGTTGCGTAGAAAATACGCGGTAATCATCACAAAGATAAAGCAGCTGTTTTTCCATAAGGTGGCTGGCTACGTGCTGTCGCAGACGTCCCCGCTTATCATTTATGCGTATGCCAATCTTACTCTTGTGGCTATTTATGGCAACTATATGCTGATAGTGCTTGGTATCACGATGCTGATGCAATCGGTATTCAACGGAGTAGCGGCCGGCGTCGGCGACCTGATAGCGCATGGCGACCGTGAACGCACTCTCAGGGTGTTCAAAGAAATTTTTACATCACGTTTCCTTATTGCAACTACATTCTGTTATTGTCTGTATATGCTTGCCGACCAGTTCGTCAATCTGTGGATTGGTCCGGGTTATCTTCTCCCGACAAAGACATTGCTCGTCATCATTGCCATCATGTATATGCAGCTGATGCGTACTGTGGTCGACAATTTCATCAGTGGCTACGGCATGTTTGCCGACATCTGGGCGCCAATAACAGAGGCGGTGCTCAATATCTCGCTGTCGATATTGCTGGGCTACTTTTTCGGAATTACAGGCATATTGTCGGGCGTGCTGATTTCGCTTGTACTGATTGTCGGTACATGGAAACCTATATATCTATTCCGATGGGGAATTAAAGTGCCGTTATTTTCGTATGTAAAGTTATATGCCAAACATGTGGCCGTGTTTGCATTTGTGGCTTATTTTACGACCGTCGGACTTCGGGAAATATTGCTTGATGCCGATAATTTTGCAAAATTCGCCATCAATGCCGCCATAACGATGACCGTATTCGTGTTTTTTGAAGGATTCCTGTTATGGCTCGTTGCGCCGGAGATGCGAGCATTCGTGCGACGTGTTATAGAGTTGTTACCGATTAAAAAATTGTTGCGATGATACTCTGTAATGAAATAGTGATGGAGAGCGTATCCACTTTTTGGACATTGCGACTTGTACTGCTTGCGGTTCTTATATTCTGTGGGTGGGGAATAACATATAAGAATAAAGATAATAATTATTTTTGGTATTACGCCATTATTGCGATAGTGGTATATTCGCTCATACAAGGTTTGCGCTTCGATAGAGGTGCTGACTATTATTTGTATTATGAGGAAATACTTGGACGGTGGGAGGCAGCGACAACTCTTGGAGAGTCACGAGAGCCGTTGTATGCATTATTGCTTGACGTTGTCCATGCATTTAATATACCATATTGGAGTGTATTCGTATTTTATAGCGGACTTCTTATTACGGGCTTTATGCTTGTATTAAAGAAATTACCTGAATATGCGTTTTGGGCTTTACCGTTGTTTTTCCTCATCACACTTGAATCTTCGGAAACAATCATACGACAATATATCGCAATTTCTTTTTTGTTTTATGCATATTATTACGCATTGAAAGAAAATACTAAGATGATGCTGATAATGCTTCTGTGTGTGCCATTGATACACCTTAGCGGAGCAATAATAGTAGGATTATTTCTGTTGATATGGAAAATTGATTTGAATAAATTAATTAGGACGCCAAACATATTACTTGGAATTTATGTCATTTTATATGTAATATGGGATGTGGCGAATCTTGATGCTGTTAGTGCAGGATTGTCAGATGTTAACGGATTGGAAGGTACGAATCTGCAGGGATATTTGGATGACTCTGACCGTTGGTTCACAGAGGAAGGAGATATCAATAACGTCGTAGGAAATACAGTGCAGAAAAGTATAATAAGGGATATTACTACATTTTTGTGTAACTGTATAATGATATGGTTTGGGTATTATGCCTGTAAGCAGGACGAGAGATTGCGTATACCTTATTATTGCAGTTTCTTCGCAATAATAATTTTTCAGATAGGTGGCGCTATCGAACTGATAATGCGTATGGGGTGGTGGTTATGCCCATTCGAGCCATTGATACTTGGAGGCCTGCTTTTTAACTTCAAAGGTCCGAAAATATTGAAATATTCAGTTATGGGTATTATTATAATCACATATTATGTGAAATTTCTCATGCAGGTTGGAAAACCGAGCGTATTTGGGAATGCCTTTGTATGGGACATCGTGTAAAGTATGGAAGAAAATAAAATATTGTTAAGTGTCATCGTGCCTGTATATAAGGTTGAAAGTTATCTTGACCGGTGCGTTGAAAGCATCGTCGGCCAAACGTACAGAAATTTGGAAATTATTCTTGTGGACGATGGTTCGCCGGACGGATGCCCTGAAAAATGTGATGATTGGGCTAAACGAGACAATAGGATAAAAGTAATACACAAGCAAAATGCCGGTCTCGGTTTTGCTCGAAATTCAGGATTGGATATTGCTACAGGAGAATATGTGGCCTTTGTCGACTCCGATGACTACATAGAAAAGGATATGTACCGAACATTGTTAGACGCCGCATGTCGGCATAATGCCGATATGGTGTCGTGCGGATTTAACAAGCAATTACCTTCGGGCAATTTTTTGCCATGTGTGGAATTTGACAGTGAGACAATATTTGAAGGCGAAGATATAAAAGAACTTACAAAACGATTTATGCTTTCTTATTGGCATAAATCACTCAATGTAGGAGTATGGCATGGCATATATCGCAGAGCTATAACCCCTCGGTTCATATCTGAGCGCCAGTACACTCCCGAAGATTTGATTTTCTGTGTAAGTATTGGACTCAGAATTAAAAAGTATGTTTATGTGAACCGTAATTTTTATAATTACATGTATAACTCATCAGGGTTGTGCCGTTCATATAAATCTGATGACTTTGAAAAGATGGTGACAGGTGCTGAATATTTGAAGGAAGTACTCGCCGATAACGGAATAACTGATGAAGCTGAGCGTTATATTTTCACCCGTTCAATATTTTTTCACCGTTCTTTTATTATGTCGAATAAATCTATTGCGTTCAAGCAGAAATATCGAGAAATCAAACGTCTGATATCTTTGTCTGCCTATAATGCAATGATTGCTCCCGAGCATTTCCCCGATTGGAGTGGGACAAAGAAAACATATATCAAACTGGCATATATTTTCCAGCGTAAAAAAATGAATAAATTATATTTTATGTTTCTTCTATTTGATAAATTATTTGTAGCAGGGAAATAGACAGCAAGTTTTAATATTGACCTATATGTATAATATATAATAATATATAATTGAAATGAAAGCTCGAGTTATAGCAATGTATCTTCCTCAATATCATCCGATACCAGAGAATGATCGTTCATGGGGACCCGGATTTACGGAATGGCGCAATGTCGTGCAAGCCAAGCCGTTGTTCAAAGGACATTATCAGCCACAGTTGCCAGCCGATCTTGGATTTTATGATTTGCGTGTGCCCGAGACACGACAAGCGCAGGCAGATATGGCACGTGAAGCGGGAGTGGAAGGCTTCATGTACTGGCATTACTGGCTTGGCAACGGGCGCATGTTGCTTGAACGTCCGTTTCAGGAAGTTTTGAAAAGCGGCGAACCTGACTTCCCGTTCTGTCTTGGTTGGGCTAATCACTCATGGACGACAAAGACATGGACAAAAGGTAGCGCACTCTCGAAGGACACCATGATTATGGAGCAGCTTTATCCCGGAGAAGAGGACTATATAAACCACTTTAATTATGTGCTTCCGGCATTTAAGGACAAACGTTACATAACGGTTGACGGCAAGCCTATGTTTGTCATCTTTGATCCCATTTTAATGCCAGACATGAAGGAGTTTATAACATTATGGCGTAAACTCGCAAACGAAGCCGGCCTTCCAGGCATACATTTTGTGGGACTCCGTCACGGACGAGAATCATCTCTTGAGGAAGTAAAAGCTATGGGATTTGATGCAATTAATGAGCGAAACATGTGGGATGCCGAAGCAAAAATAGCCGGTTCCCGGACAAAACGCCGTATACAATCACTTTTAGCGCTGAAATTAGGGGCAAAACTTACCAAATATGAATATAAGGATATTGTTAAGTATATAAATAATGATAATTGCTTGAGAGAAGATGTCTACCCAACGATACTTCCCGGTTATGACAGGACAGCAAGAGCCGGTCGTCGAGCTGTAATCTATTATAATAGTACTCCGGAGTATTTTCGTGAGCATGTACGTGACACTATTGATTATGTTAAGGATAAAGCTGATGAGCATAAAATAATTTTTCTAAAGTCATGGAACGAATGGGGTGAAGGTAATTATATGGAACCAGACCTCAAATATGGACATCAGTATCTCGACGCCTTGAAAGCAGAAATAAAGTAATAAATCAGATTATTATGTCATTAGCACTTACAGCTATAATACCACTGTTCATGGTATTTTCATTCTTATGGAAAGCCCGGATAATGTCCACGGACAATGCTCAGTTCATGAGCAAAAATGAGACAGATACATTAAAAGGGTTATGTGCAATGGTTGTAGTCATGGTACATTTTCCGGCAGGTTACCAAAATACGCTCCAAGATGCAATAGGAAGCTTTGCGTATGTTGCTGTCACATTTTTCTTCTTATTTTCGGCTTACGGCATGCAATGGAGTCTGTCAAACAAACCCGACTATCTTAAACATTTTTGGCGAGGACGGCTCGTGTCGCTATTATTGCCTCCAATACTGATTAATATCATCTTTTGCGTAGTGCAATCATTGTATATAGGTTCGTTTCAGACGGGGACGTTGACTTATGCCAATAATTATGTTATTGTATTATTGGAGTATTGTCTGCTTTTTTATGTGGTAATGACATTTTGCAAGTTACGACATGTAAAGTCATTAAAATGGGCATTTGTTTTGATCTCTGGTGTGATTCTGATATCCTCGTTATTGCTATTTTTCCTGACGATATATGTCGACGGGCGTCATGGAACGATGTGGTGCATTGAACGCATTGGTCTTATCTGGGGATTATTAATATTCGTTTTCTTTGTTAAAATCAAGAAATGGATGGGGAAAGCCATAGTAACGAAACTTTGTATATTCGGTGTTTTAAGCATGGCGTTTGGTATTCTTTACGTCAAAGGTTTAAAGGATGTATTTTTCTGGGGTGATTATTTGTTGAAAATATCCTTAGGGTTGTCGTTGGTCGTGACAGTCATGCTGTTGGTTCGCAGACTTGAAATCGGAAATAATATAACGCGGTTCCTGGGAAGCATTTCGTATGAAATATATCTTTCCCATGCATGGGTTATGGTGGCGTTAGCTCATTATTTTCCCATCCTCTCAAGCGGTGAGTTTATCCTTTTAACGTATTTCGTTACCATATTGCTGAGCTGGTTCGTGCATAAAGCTGTAATGGGAATACGACCTTTTTTATTAAAAAAAGTTAAAGAGGAGGTCTGACTAAAAGGAAAACATAGGATACTGGAAACATCTTTTTATTTAAAGGAAACAGATGAGCGGAAAAGAATTTCGGAGAAAACTACATCGCGCTTTTGAGGAAATCAACGCGACGCGCGAAATTGCAAAATATACCTCATGGGGGGAGGCGATAAACTCTTTCAGAGCTAAAATAGACATTCAGATTATGTGTCGTAATGGCCTGCAGGAACCTGAGAATGTTAAGCGCAGACTTCTCAAAAAGCATGCAACGACATTGAATTATTTTGAAAGAAAATATAAGTATTATTGGGAAAACTATAATCTTCCCAAAATGGAAGAAGCCCCAAAGAATCTCCGTAATAAAATTTGGGTATGTTGGTGGCAAGGTATCGAGAATGCTCCGCAGATAGTAAAGAACTGCCTGGAGTCAATTGCAGCGAACTGTAAGGATTATGATATCATAGAGATAACACTTGAAAATTATCTTGATTACGTATCGTTTCCTCCCGTTATTTTGGAAAAATTCTGTAACGGACAGATTACAAAGACCCAGTTTTCCGATCTTTTAAGAATGAATCTGCTATCGAGATATGGTGGAATGTGGCTTGATTCAACATTACTCGCAACCGGTGATATATCCGAATACATGCAGATGGAGTTATGGAGCGTAAAACGTCCTGATTATCTTCATGTATCAATCACAATGGGACGCTTCACCGGATATGCTATAAGTTGTAGTTATGAAAACAGATGGATATTTCGGCCTGTTTTTGATTTTATGTGCCATTATTGGTCGCATAACAGTATGATGGTGGATTACTTCCTGTTTCATTACGCAGTGGTATTGTCAATGAAAATGTTTCCTGAAATGAACAATCTGTTTGAATCGATAGCTCCTAATAATCCGGATAATGACGAACTGCTAAAACTTATGCCTCAAATATTTGATGAAAAAATGTGGGAACGGTTAAAAAGTAATACCCGTTTATTCAAACTTACCTGGAAATCGTCATATCCCATGACGGTGAACGGTCAACCGACTTTTTATGGTAAATTAATGTCAGGAGAATTAATATAATATCATCTTAAATGCAGATTTCGTTTATAATTTATGGATTTATGGGTTGATTGAGACATTGGTGGTTAGCGGAGAAATCCTCCAATGTCGGTTCCAAGCCTGTTTATTGAGAACTCAGTGACACTTTGTTGACGATTATGACGGCACATTGTGCCATAGAATTCGTTATCGGTCATTAACTTGTTGATGGCTTCTCGCCATTTATTAATCTCATTCGGCACAATGATAGCCTCCACATTGTGTTCAAGATAAGTACGCGTAGGAGTTGAATCCGTTACTACTAATGGTTTGCCAAGTTGCATTGCAGTGATGAATACAAGTTGACCTGAAGAAATATTAAGATTCTTCAATGGAATTAGCACAGCTATAGAATTGTTCATCTGGCGTTTCATTTCTTCTCCGAAACAGTTGTCAAGGATTTCAACGTTTTGCGGGACAGTGGTTTTAAGATAGGGGCAAGCGATTTTTAATTTGAGGGAGGTATTGTCAAAAACGTTTATAAGAAACTCATAGTCTCTGTTGCTGAACCCGGTTGAGAAAAAGTAATTTTCGTTTCTCAAATCAGTATCGGTATAATCGGTATGAGATACAGGTAACCCAAATTTGACGAAATGAAATTTTTCTTTGGCTTTTGGGAAAATAGTCGCATAGTGTTGAACTTCTGATTGAGAGTAGACAAAAATATTTGAGACATTTTTTGAGCTTATCGCCGAATTTACAAGCCAATGGTATAATTTCCCGACCACTCCGTTCTTTGGTTTATAGATGAATGTCATGATGGATATATTCAAATTGCCTCTGCGAAATATATATCTATTGAAAAAAGCAGGTAATATTCCGTACATTTGTTGCCATGCTAAGACGTGACCGATATGACGGCTCTTGAACGAGAATTTGAATGTAAACCAAAAGTCATTGAGTTTTTTTCTCCATTTGGGAATGCGCGGATTAAGTTTCTTTTCAATCAGTGACCAATCTTTGCCGGAGGCATTAGTAACACCTTCAATGAACTCTATCGGGGTATTAGCATCAGATAAAATATAGTTTGTAAAAATTTTTTTTCCCATGAGAATGATAAATTAATCCGAGATAACCGATATATAACAGATGATTGTAAAATTTTATGGCGCAAATTTAAGGAAAAGAATCAAGCAAAACAACATTTATAAATTATTTGGGAGGGCAAGGTATGTGTCGGATATGAATTATTCGCCGAACAAATTGGCTGTGTCGATGTTATAATAATAAAATTACACAACTATTAAAATGTTTTAGCTATGTCAACATCTTCTGTAAAGGATATTCGCGGGACAAAGACAGAACGCTGTCTTGTGGCTGCGTATGTGAGTGAGTCAACGGCTTTTACCCGATATACTTTTTATGCGGCGCAGGCCGATAAGGAAAATTATTTCCCGATTGGAGAGATATTCCGCGAGACGGCCGACAATGAGTTGCGCCATGCCAAGGTGTTTTTCAAGATGTTGCAGGGCGGCTCGGTGAAAGTCGATGTCGATATCGATGCCGGCGTCATCGGTGACACTGCCACCAATCTTGCAACGGCGTCCAAGGAGGAACTCAAAGAAGGAGTGGAGCAGTACAAGGCTTCGGCGAAGATTGCCGATGAGGAGGGTTTCCCTGAAATAGCCGAGCATTTCCGTGCTATAGCGAAGATAGAGGAAACGCACAGACGCCGTTTTGACATCTATCTTAAGCAGGTGAAGGAGGGTACGGTATGGAAACGTGAGAAACCGATAAAATGGAAATGTCTGGTGTGCGGATATATCTATGAAGGCACTACGCCTCCTGACCCGTGTCCGGCTTGCGATCATCCCTACCAGCACTACATGGCACTTGATGTAGCTCTCGACTGATAGGGCAATAATTAAAATAATACAGCGGCGGCATATCAATCGGTATGCCGCCGCTTCTATATGGCCATTTATAACGGGCGATGGCTCCAAAAAGAGAAAGCAGACGCAAAAAAAAGACAAAAACTGCACACAACCTGCACGGATTATATCATAAAATTCATGAATTATAGCGTAAAATTCACGTATTTTGGTGCGAAAAAATGGATATTACGCATAAAAAAGAGATTCAGCTGATTGTACAATCAACTGAATCTCTTTGCTTTAGCTTTGAGCCGCGAGTGGGACTCGAACCCACGACCTTTTCGTTACGAATGAAATGCTCTACCGACTGAGCTATTGCGGCTTGGTGTGGATATGATGTTTAGTTTCTTTTAGCGTTATTGAGGCAGCCGTTGCTTCGTTATTAAATCGGGCGCTTGCTGCGATTCTTTTTTTGCTTTTGCGATTGCAAAGATAGTGGTTTTGGTTGAAATATGGAAGTATTGGGGCGTTTTTTTTACGTTTCAGGGCGTAATTTTTTTGATGGTTTTTTGATATTTAGTTGACGGACTGGTTGGTGAATGTCAGTTCTACTTTGGCGTCGTTGAGGCGGAGGGCTGCCATGGCGGGCTGCTGGACGTAGGGAACTATGGATTTGACATAGACTTTTTGTGAACCGGTGTAGGGGTCGTAGACTGTCTCGGCGTCGACGGTGACGGGTGTCAGGATGAATGTGAAGTCGTCGGCTGTGAGCGATTCTTCGCGCTGGAGTGCGTCGAGAAGGTAGCTGCGCAGGGATGAGAAGTCGTAGGTGTCGGTGTCGTCGGAGAAGGTGGCGTAGAATGATGTGACGCCGTCGGTGACTTTGCCTTCCTCGAAGAATTTTTCTTTGTCTTTTTTCAGTACCATCAGCAGCTGTGAGGGGGGGCGGATGCCGTAGGTGTTTGAGATGTTGGTGGCGGGGATGGATAGTGTGAGGTTGTTGATAACGGCAAGACGTCCTGATTTCTCGCGGTAGTAGTCTATGATGTCGAGGAGGGGGAATGTCATTTCTACTTCGAGGCCGGCCGGGGCTACGATGAGCGACTGACCTTGGGCTACCCGGTCGTTGAGCTGTGGCGCCATGGCGTATGCTATGTTGTTGTTGGAGAGTACTTCGGGTGTGGCGGAGTAGAAGCTGCCTACGTAGTTGTAGGTGGTGTCGCGTCCGGCGGAGTTTTTGGTGTCGTAATGATAGTAGAGCTGGAGCAGGGTTGCGCCAATCTGGGTGACGCGTCCGGAGCCGTAGCTGTTGCGTACGTAGATGCCGGGGAAGTGGGTGGCAAAGGCTTCGGGGTTGTTGTAGACGGCAGGGTCGGTCTGATAGAGGTCGTAAAGCTCGACTCCGAGGTCGCGGGGCAGGTCGACGTATATGTCGCGGTGATCGAGTTTCTTAAGCGAGTCGGACAGTTCGAGGTTGCTGGCGGCATAGATGGCCGAGCCGATAGGCTGTGCGGGGTCGTAGTAGTCGGCCGGGTCGAAATCGGAGAATATGGGTGCTTTGAGGCCTTTGTCGAGGCGGAAAACTTCAAGTCCCATCGGTATGACGGAGTCGCCTACGAAACTGCCGGGGGCGAACATCATCTTCAGTTTGACCGAGTCGATTGCGGCTGCTGATGTCAGCGTGGTGTCAAGTTGGGCTACGGGCATGAACTGGGTGACGAAGTCGGACGCGAAGTGTCCGTATTCGTCGGCGTCGATTGATCCGAGAAGGAGCATTGCCGTGCGTGACTGCACTTTGTCGTTTTCGACTGAGTGGCCTGTGACGGTGAAGTTGTCCTCGATGATGATGTTGTTTTCGGACTGGATAAGGGATGATCCGATGCCGTCGGTATCGCCGCACCCTGTCATTGAGGCGGCAGCAACAAATGAAACGGCTATGATGGGGAAATGAATGAATCTCATAAGTTGTTGTAGAAATCGAGATAGTTTTGTGCGAGGTTTTCCTCGTCGCTGTATTCCAGGAACGGGATGCCGAGGCTTTTGGCGTAGTCGACAAGTTCGGGATTTACGTCGGGCATAAGCTGGACTATGCCGTCGGAATAGCGCATGGCGAGGCGGTTGAGGGCGAGATAGTCGACGGGGCCGTCGGCAATTTCAGCCAGATCCTCTTTTTTGAATCCGTCCATGAGCAGTTTGTCGAGGAACCGCGGGTCGAGTGTGCCTTCAAACGGGTCGTTGACGAGAGAGTATACGATTCTGGATGAGCGGAAAGAGGGGTCGCTCTCGTAGATTTTTTTCAGGTAGAGGGGAGCGAGAGCTGTAATCCAGCCGACGTTCTGTATGATGGCGGGTTCCCAACGCAGTTTTTTTACGGTCTCGATTACGCCGCGGACATAAAACATTATACGTTCGTCGTTGTCTTCCGGAGTCTGACGGATTTCTATATCTTTTACGGCATGATGCTGGAAGTAGTCATCGTTGTCGATGAAATATACCTGCATGCGTGAGGGCTGCAGGGTTGCCACTTTGATGATGAGCTGATGGTCGGTATCGTCGATGATGATATTCATGCCGGAGAGGCGGATTACTTCGTGGAGCTGGTTGCGCCGTTCGTTGATATTTCCGTATTTGGGCATGAAAGAGCGCACTTCGTAGCCTTTTTCGAGTATGGCTTGCGGAAGGATGCGGGATATGTCGGCCAATGGAGACTGAGGGAGATAGGGGGAGATTTCCTGTGCTATGTACAATATTTTATTGTTGTCCATCTATGTAGCGGGTTGATGAATTTTTAATTCAAAAAAAGTTCAGCGCAAATTTACGATTTTTTTTTGATATATTTATGATGGTGACGGGTGTTTGTGTAATGTTTTAATTAAAAATCGCTAAATAAAGCGCGAAACTCTTAAAAATCGGGGAACGGTTTAAGTTAATGTATGAATTTGGCGCATATTGTGGGGGATTTTTAGTAAATTTGCGCATTAAACCATAAAGGGAGTGTCTGCTATTTCCCCTAAAAACCGCTCAGTTTATGGGCTTTAAGGCGGATATCCTTTAATTTGATATTTTATTATGAGACGAATTATATCAGTTTTGATTATGATTGTGGCATGTGTGGCTGTCTACGCGCAGATGCCGCGATTTGGCGGCGCTCCGGCGGCTGCCGTCTGGAACGCCCGGATAGAGATGACCGGTGCAAAGACCGGCAAGTTGATTCTTACGATGACGCCTTCGAAAGGGTGGCATATATATGGCTTTGAAGTAGGTGAAGGCGGTCCGAAAGCGATGACCACCGACTTTACGAAATCAGTCGGCGTGAAATTCAAGGGTGATTTTAAGCCTTCGGTGACTCCGGTCAAGACTCACGACGATGTCTTCGGCGTTGATGTGACCTATTGGGAAAGCAAGGTGGTGTTTACCCGCAGTTTTGAGGTGACCGATCCCAAAGCGGCAAAAATTACAGGCGTGGTGAACTATCAGGGGTGCAATGACGAAACCTGCACGGCGCCGCAAAAATACAATGTAGTGCTGACCGTGCCTGCCGGTAAATAAAAGGCCTGCGACCGGTCATTTCATTTTTAATGTTTTTACATGATGCGAAACATGATTATTGGAAAAGGAAAAGTATTTTTTGTGATGCTCCTCGGGCTGCTGTCACTGGCGGCGAAAGGCGCGGACGGAGTGGAATGGACGGCTGACGCTGTCGCCGATACCGACGATGCGGGGCATATTGTAGTAACGGCCAAGGTGGCGGAAGGCTATCACTTCTATTCATTCGCGCCCGAAGGAGGGTATAACTCACTTGAGATAAAGGTTGAAGGAAACGATGCCGTGCTGTCGACAGGCGAGCCTTCCGCATCGATAGCTCCGGAAACTCACTATGAGGAAAGCCAGGGCGCCGACCTGTCGTCATGGAGCAATGACGTGAGTTTCACCATACCGTTCACTTTTGCACCTGACAAAGGATACAAGATAAATCTGAAAATAAGGTATCAGGCATGTGACGCCACTGCCTGCCTCACTCCAAAAACGGTAAATCTGACCGTTACCGGCAACGGCTACGTGGAATCGGAGAACGGTGATACTGCCGATGCCGTGCAGGCTGATCTGACAGAAAGCGGAGCCGGCAACAGCGGCGAACTTGCTACTGATGCCGCTATAAACACCCAATGGTGGAGCCCGGTAAAGACAACGACACCGACCACCGACCAGTCGCCCTGGGCGATATTGGTGCTTGGATTTGTCGGTGGCCTTGCTGCGCTGCTTACCCCGTGCGTATGGCCGCTGATACCTATGACACTGAGTTTCTTCCTCAAGCAGAAGAAAGGGGGGCGCTTCAATTCCGGCGCACTCACATACGGAGCCGCCATTGTAGTGATATATCTTGTGCTCGGTATCGCGATAACGCTGATATTCGGTGCCGGCAAGCTCAACGAGCTTTCGACCAATGCGATATTCAATATCATATTCTTCCTGCTGTTGGTCGTGTTCGCTATTTCGTTTTTCGGCGCATTCGACATCAAATTGCCGCAGAAGTGGTCGAACGCAATGGACAGCAAGGCTGAGAGCACCTCGGGAATAATAAGCATATTCTTCATGGCGTTCACACTTGTGCTCGTGTCGTTCTCGTGCACCGGCCCAATTATCGGCACACTTCTGGTGGAGGCGGCCTCGCAGGGCAACATACTCGGTCCGGCACTCGGCATGGGCGGATTCGCTTTAGGACTTGCAGTGCCGTTCACGCTGTTTGCATTCTTCCCCGGCATGCTCAAGGAGATGCCCAAATCGGGCGGATGGCTCAATTCGGTAAAAGTAGTGCTCGGATTCTGCGAGCTTATCCTTTCGCTTAAATTCCTATCGGTGGCCGATATGGCCTACGGATGGCGCATACTCGACCGCGAGGTGTTCATCTCGATATGGATTGTGCTGTTCGTGATGCTCGGACTGTATCTTCTCGGCAAACTTCGCTTCAGCCATGACGAGAAGAAAGACCACGTAGGGGTAGGACGGTTTATACTCGCCATCTTCCCGCTGGCATTTGCAGTATATCTGTTGCCCGGACTGTGGGGCGCACCGCTTAAGGCATGCAGCGCTTTTGTCCCCCCATTGGAGACTCAGGATTTCAATCTGTATACCCACGACAGCAATTACATGGAATTTTCTGATTACGATGAGGGTATGGCATACGCCGAAGAGCATCAGATGCCGGTGCTGCTGGATTTCTCGGGCTACGGATGCGTCAACTGCCGCAATATGGAGGCCGCAGTGTTTGATACGGAGCAGGTGCGCGGAATGCTCGCCGAAAATTTTGTCGTAATAAAACTCATGGTCGACGATAAGAAAGAGCTTGTACGTCCCATGATGGTTACGGCAGGAGGGAGCGACTATACACTCGAGACTGTAGGCGAGAAGTGGGCTTTCCTGCAAAGCTACAAGTTCGGAGCCAATTCCCAGCCGTATTACATAGTGCTTGACAATGCAGGGCAGCCGTTGGCCGACCCGGTATATTATGACAACAGTGTGGAACGATTCATGCTGTGGCTCAATGAGGGGCTCGAACGGTATAACAGCGGCAGATGATACAGATACCCGGCATGTAATTCCGCGGTTAAAAACCGCGGCTACTACAGGTCGGAGTAATTAATATAGTAGCCGCGGTTTTTAACCGTCCGGCTTCAGCTATACGACAATGAACGATTATTATTAATTAAGATATGTCACATAACCGTCAGGAAAAAATCGAAGCCCTCGGGCGTGTAATCGACATACTCGATGAACTTCGTGTGAAATGTCCGTGGGACAGAGTACAGACCAACCAGTCGCTTCGGCCGAATACAATCGAGGAGGTGTACGAACTCTGCGACGCACTCCTCGCCGAAGATAATCCCAATATCAGGAAGGAGCTTGGTGATGTATTGCTCCATGTACTGTTTTACAGTAAGATAGGGGAGGAGAAAGAGGAATTTGACATTGCCGATGTGGCCGACGCTCTCAGCGAAAAACTTATATACCGCCATCCGCATGTATTCGGCACCACGCAAGCCGACAATGCCCATCAGGTGGAACAGAACTGGGAGCAGATAAAACTGAAGGAGAAGAACGGCAACAAGACCGTGCTGTCGGGAGTACCCGTATCGTTGCCGCCGCTGATTAAGGCATACCGCGTGCAGGAAAAAGCCGCCAATGTGGGATTCGACTGGGAAAGCCCCGAGGATGTATGGGCAAAGGTAAAGGAGGAAATCGCCGAATTTGAAGATGAGCTGGAGCGCTCGCGCACAGCCTCAGGCAATTCCGGCAAACCGGAGCCTACGCCTGAAATGCTCGCCGAGTACGGCGACCTGCTGTTCTCGCTCGTCAATGCCGGACGTCTGTACGGCATGCATCCCGATTCGGCTCTCGAGCTGACGAATAAAAAATTCATCACGCGTTTCAACGCCGTCGAGGATGCTGCCCGTAAACAGGGGCGCGGACTTAAGGATATGTCTCTTGAAGAAATGGAACAGCTATGGCAACAGGCAAAATCAAAAGAAAACTGACCGCGCTGCTGACGTGCGCGATATGTGTGACTGGCGTGCAGTCATTGAACGCACGCGATTGCTGCCATGGCAACGAAGTTGGCTGTCACGAGCTGACCGACAATCAGCAGCGACAGTTCGACTTTGTCATCAGCGACGTGATTTATAAATCAGATGACAATCTGACACGAGTCTGCGGCAACCTGATAGGGCGTCCGCATACGTCTGCCCGTATTGACGGCGTCACGTTGAAATCGGCCGGGGCGCTGATTAAAGCCAATGATATTGACGGCGTGGATTTCGAACGTTATTTCCAATGGGAAGATGACGGCAATATATACATAGAGATAGACTTTCCCTGTTACCGGCAGTCGAGGCGCATGCTTGGCTGCAGCGACGGCAGTCAGATAGTGTTTCATACGGCGAAAGGTGATGTGGTCGTCCCTGTCGCGACAAGAAAAGATGCATTGAAGAAGTGATAGTCTGTATAACGGAAAAACCGAGCGTGGCCAAGGACATAGCCGCGATACTCGGCGCGACTGTACGCAGAGACGGTTATTATGAGGGCGAAACCTATAAGGTGACCTGGACATACGGCCATCTGTGCACGCTCAAGGAGCCGGCCGATTACACTCCGTTGTGGAAGAGGTGGTCGCTCGGCCAGCTGCCGATGCTGCCTCCGAAATTTTCCATAAAGGTAATCCATCAGGAGAGCATCGAGCGGCAGTTCAAGGTAATAGAAGATTTGATAAAGGAGGCCGACGAGGTGATAAACTGCGGCGATGCCGGCCAGGAAGGAGAATTGATACAGCGCTGGGTGATGCAGAAAGCGTCAATCAAATGCCCGGTGAAGCGTCTGTGGATATCGTCGCTGACCGACGAGGCCATACGCGAGGGATTCAAGAACCTGCGGCCGCAGTCGGATTTCGACCCGCTGTACCATGCCGGATTGTCGCGTGCCATAGGCGACTGGATTTTAGGCATGAACGCGACGCGGCTCTACACGCTTAAATATACTTCGGGCAACGGCAATGTGCTGTCAATCGGGCGTGTGCAGACTCCGACCCTTGCACTAATAGTGCAGCGTCATAAAGAGATTGAGGCATTCAAGTCGGAGGATTTCTGGGAATTGAAGACCGTGTACCGTGAAGCGACATTCAATGCGCGTACCGGACGCTACAAGGACGAACAGGCCGCCAACGACGCGCTTGAAAGCATACGTCAGTGTCAGCTTGTCATCACCGATATAGAGCAGAAGCAGGGACGCGAATCGGCCCCGCGACTGTTTGACCTGACATCGCTACAGGTCGAGACCAATAAAAAATGGGGGTGGACAGCCGACGAGACGCTCAGCCTCATACAGTCGCTCTACGAAAAGAAAGTGACGACTTACCCGCGTGTCGACACCACATACCTGTCGGAGGATATTCACGCGAAAATCCCCGACATACTTCGTCAGATGACACCATACGCTCCCCTTACCGCCCCGGTGCTGTCGCAGCCCATTACCAAATCCAAAAAAATATTTGACAACAGCAAGGTCACCGACCACCACGCCATCATCCCCACCGGACAGTCACCGTCGTCGCTCGTAGGCAACGAGCGCTTGCTATATCATCTGATTGCCACCCGGTTTATCGCGGCATTCTATCCCGACTGCCGTTTCGACTCCACTGTCGTGACGGCCAGAGCCGGTGAGATAGAATTCAGGGCCACCGGCAAGGTAATCACCGACGAAGGCTGGCGCAAAGTGCTGACTCCGGCAAAGGAGGATGCCGACAAAGGCGACGACAGCCAGGTACTTCCACAGTTTACCCTCAATGAGAGCGGTCCACACGAACCGTTTCTCCAGAAAAAAGCCACGCAGCCGCCAAAGCCATATACCGAGGGAACGCTGCTGCGCGCAATGGAGTCGGCGGGAAAAAATGTCGATGACGAAGAGTTGCGCGAGGCTATGAAAGAGAACGGCATAGGGCGTCCGTCGACACGTTCGGCCATCATAGAGACGCTGTTCAAGCGCCATTATATCTGCCGCCAGCGCAAAAGTATCCTCCCGACAGCAGCCGGCATACAGCTGATAGAGACCATCAACCAGGAGTTGCTGAAAAGTCCCAAACTGACCGGAATATGGGAGAACAAGCTGCGCAGGATAGAACGCCGGCAATATTCGGCGCCGGAATTTATCGATGAGCTGAAACAACAGATTTCGGAAATTGTTATAAATGTATTGAGCGACAACACATCGTCGCGCATAGAGGTGAAACAGGAAGCCGAAAAGCCGGCAGCCAAAGCGACAAGGCCGGCGAAGCCCCGTGCGCCGAGGATTACATCGTTTGAGCAGGTAGCATGTCCGTACTGCAAGAAAGGGCATATAATTAAAGGCCGTACGGCATTCGGGTGCAGCGAGTATAAAGCAGGCTGCACGCTGCGTCTGCCGTTCGAGGCATATCCCGACAGCCTGACGCCGTCCAAACTCAAAAAGATGATAGAGAAATTACAGAAATAGGTATTAATCGGTCAAAAAGATGGACGATTTGTTACAGTGGGGAGCAGTAGTTGTCGTGCTGATAGCAGTGGCAATCTACTTGGTAAGAAAGATGACGCGCAAAGGTGGCCGGGAAGGATGCTCCGGATGCGGACTTAACGGCCTTTGCAAAAAGGACGATTGCTGTGACAGAAACGATAATGCGGGCAAGGACCGCGAAAAACGACAGAAACAATGATGGAAAATTCATCGGGAAGCAGTTTATGGAAAGGCTACATTATAGCAGCCATAGCGGAAATAACATACGGCATGAACCCGTTGTTCGCGGTGCCGCTGTATGAAAATGACGGAATGAATCCCGACAGCGTGGTATTTTTCCGGTATATCATGGCATTGCCGATTATCGCAGCCATGGTGATAATGCGCGGACGCCGACTTGCGATACCGCGTTATGCCGTCGTACCGTCAATCATATTGGGACTGCTCATGGCGCTGTCGTCGCTGACCCTATTTCTGAGCTACAAATATATGAACGCCGGCATTGCATCGACACTGCTTTTCATATATCCCATAATAGTGGCGCTGATAATGGTGATATTTTTCAAGGAACGGATTTCAGTGCGCCTTATATGCTGTATAATAGTCTCGCTCGTGGGCATCGCACTGCTCTACAAGGGCCCCGACGGAGCTACACTTGACACGATGGGTACGATATTTGTCGTGGTTTCCGCGCTGTCCTACGCCATATATCTTGTCGGCATCAACCATCGCCGCATGGCCGGGATACCGATACTGCCGCTTACATTCTTCATGCTTCTGTTCGGCACGTTGCTATTTGTCGGACGTCTTGCTGCCGGAGTTGAGCTGACTACGCCAAAGGTATGGTACCACTGGGGCAATCTTATAGGGCTCGCCGTATTCCCGACAGCAATCTCATTCATTTGCACCACTCGGGCGATACAGATTATAGGCCCGATGCCTACCGCCATACTCGGTGCCCTCGAGCCTGCTTCAGCTATATTTTTCGGCGTCACGATACTCGGGCAGGGGATAACCTCGCGGGATTTTCTCGGACTGATACTTATCGTGGCCGCAGTTACTACCGTGATAGCCGGCTCGCATGTTACGACAGTGCTGTTGCGCGTACGTAAGATGTTCCCACGTCTGCCGTTTAATATATTTAAAAGGCACTGATTTGTACCGCAATAACTCGTCCTCGAAAAAAATGCGCACAAAATTGCTCCAAAAAGTTGGTGGATTAAAACAAAATTATTAACTTTGCAGTGCAAAACCCAAAAGCAAGGTTCCTTGGCCGAGTGGTTAGGCACCGGTCTGCAAAACCGTTTACAGCAGTTCGATTCTGCTAGGAACCTCAAAAACAAGCCCGACAATTTGTCGGGCTTATTTGTTTTACAGATGAATCTGTTCGTATTCGCGGGGTGTTGCAAAACTGCGAAATTTCGGCAACCAAAGTAGGGGCACACGGTCCGTGCGTCCGATAATGCACTGATAATCAATGTTTGCTTTCCGGACGCACAGACCGTGCGTCCCTACTATTAGAAGTTCTGCAACACCCTATACTGATTGTAAAATTTTATATCTCTACGTATATGCCGTCACTTGACACCGAAAGTATAATAATAGCATTGCTTCTGACAATATTTGCCGGAGGCTGCACCGGTATTGGTGCCATTTTATCGTTTTTTACAAGGCGAGACAATACAAAAATCCTTTCGGCGGCCATGGGCCTTTCGGCCGGAGTGATGGTGTATATCTCCTTTATGGAGATGCTGCCGCAGGCGCGTGCCGCACTGTCGGGCGAATATGGCGAGAGAGCGGCCACCTGGTGGATGCTTGTGGCATTTTTTGCGGGCATAGCCATAATAGCTCTTATCGATAAATTTATTCCTGAGGATGAAAATCCCCATGAGATGCACACCATGAGCGAACTTGCCGTGCCGGGCAACCACCATACCGGGCTCAAGCGCACCGGCACCATGCTTGCAATTGCAATCGGCATACATAATTTCCCCGAAGGAATGGCTACATTTATTTCGGCGCTCGACGGTCTTGACGTAGCGCTCCCTATCGTCATAGCTATCGCCATACACAACATCCCGGAGGGAATAGCCGTGTCTGTACCCATCTATCAGGCTACCGGCGACCGCAGGAAAGCTTTCCGCTATTCACTGCTGACAGGCCTTGCCGAGCCTGTAGGCGCTGTCGCCGGCATGGCGTTGCTGCTTCCATTCTGGTCGCCGTTGGTCAATGCGGTATGTCTTGCCACCGTGGCGGGCATAATGGTCTACATCTCTTTTGACGAGCTCCTTCCGGGGTCTGAACGTTACGGTCACCATCATCTTGCCCTCGCCGGCGTTATTGCCGGGATGGCGCTCATGGGGCTTACCCTGATAGTGCTTTGAGGCGTTTTTTATCCGCAGTGGAAATGCTCCTTTATCAGATGTCGCATCAGTTCCGTATTATTGGCGGCGCGTGAGGATAGAGTCTCGTCGTCAAACAGACGCAATTGCGATATGCAGCGGTCGATGAGATTGGCGGGGAAAACGCCTTTAGCCTCATATAATTCGCGCTGTCTCTCGAGGGCTGCCGCGCTTTCCACGCACGATGCGGGCAGCGTATTGAGCCGCGCAAGCCGGTCGGCATTTTCCGGAGCATGGATATTTACATCGACGTAAGTTTCGGCCGCTATGTCGAGAGCGTTGTCGGTCTCGAAGCCAATGCGGGCCGCTACTGCAAGCGCCGCCAACAGGTAATACACATTGGCCGAGCAGTCGGCGCTGCGTATCTCGACAGTCTGTTTCTGCGAGGCATCGTAGCCCGACGGCGGTGTCGACGGATTGACGATGCTGCACATGTCGGTACGCGAATTCCAGCCCAGCGGCACTCTTACGAGCACCGAACGGTTGCGGTCGCCCCAGCATATATTGGTAGGTGCTTCCTGATGCGGTACGAGACGGAAATAGGAGGTAGGATTGGTGTTGCCGAATGCCGTGATTGACGGAGCCATTATCATAAGTCCGGCAACCATGCGCCGGGCGTCCTCACTCAGCCGCAGGTTTTCGTCAAGCATTACATTCTTGTCTCCCCGCATCAGTTTCATGTGGATATGGAGTCCTGAACCGGCTTTCCCGGTCGTTATTTTCGGAGCGAAAGTCACGTTGAGGCCGTTGCGGTAGGCGAGGTTGCGTATCACCCATTTGGCGAGCAGGAGCTGGTCGGCCGCCTGTTGTGCGGGAACAGGAAGAAACTCTATTTCGTTTTGTTCGTAGTTATATCCGTCGAGCACAAAATTGCCCACTTCGGAGTGACCGTATTTTATTGAGCCGCCCGTACGGGCGATATAGCTCATGCAGAGAGTACGGAAATCATTCAGTTTGGCGAACGGTGCCGATTCGTGGTAGCCACGCTGGTCGCAGGCGGGAAACTCATTGCTTGCCGGCGTTATGACATAGTATTCAAGTTCGCCCATCGCGTGGAATTCCAGCCCGGTAACCTCCCTGAATTTTTCACATGCATTTTTCAGCGTCATTTCAGGCGCGCTCGCAAGCGGACTTCCGTCCTTGTCGAAAAACGAGCACAACATCGTCAGTGTAGGTATTTCGGCGAACGGGTCCCGGAACGCAGTGCTGTAGCGCGGTATCACATACAGGTCGCTGCTTCCGGCTTCGATAAACGGGAACAGGCTCGAGCCGTCCACACGTTCGCCGCTCGCAAGAATATTGAGCAGGTACTCCCTGTCGTTGATTATGAAATTAAGGGTCTTAAGGCGTCCGTCGGCAGCAGGATACATGAAATTGACCATTTCAATACCGTTGTTCTCGACGTATTTTACAATATCGTCACGGGTGAAATCCGTTGGCTCTTTCCTCAGGAAGCGAACCACGTCGTTTTTGTGAAGTCCGAAATTCGTGTCCATGGTATTCGTGTTTAAGGTAAGTATATGCTGTAGGTAGCGTATCGCTATTCCAGGATTATGTCGCCGAACGATTCCGGCGCATGGAATTCGGGATGAAGTGTCCCTACCGGATTCCATGTCAGGAAATGTGGCTGCGACGTGCCCGTGGCGCATTTGCAGAGATTGCCTTTCATCAGCAACGGGGCGCCGGCGTATTCCACTCCTATAAGTGCGAGAGGTATACGTATCACTACATTCCACGCAAACAATCCCTCCACTTCGCGAAACGGCTGGTAGCCGCACGAAGCGTAGCGCTCGATTGTGCCGATTTCAGCGTCGGTAAGACGTTCTACGGGGCGACGCGTAGTGCGTCGGGCCGCATTGATGGCCCCGATGCAGTTGACATCGAAGTTCCAGTAGTCGCCGTCGGGGAAAGGACGGATGAAAAATGACACCGATGAATCTTCCCATACCGGTGTGTTGTTTTCGGAGTTGACAGCGCGCAGATAGTTACACCGCACGAAAAAGTCGAGATAAATCGCCTTGTCGGAATGCGCCGCGTTGACAACCGTCAACGGGTGGTATGGATACTCGTTGGGCCAGTTGAGCGAGTCAATTGAGCAGCGGGCGCCGCGTTCCTCTATTACGGGCATTGCCTCGTCAAGCGTCCTGTTGTCGAGTTCCTTGATATACGGTATGAGTAGTGACTTGTTCATTGCTGTTGTTTTTTTTGATATATCCGCTGATACCTTTGTAGATGCCCACTACCGCCATCACGATGAGTATCGTGCCGATGATGCGGTTGAGCAGCCACATCGAACGCACATTGAAGTGCGCGCGTATCTTGTTGACTATAAATGTTATGAAATACCACCACGCGAGTGCCCCGACGAATATCGACGCATACCCTACTATATAGTGGTAATACTGATACTCGGGCATGAGGAAGTTGAACCGTCCGAACAGGCCGATAATGAAGAACAGAATCAGCGGGTTGGAGAAAGTGAACAGAAATCCTGTGCCGATATCCTTGAAAAATGTAGTTTTGTTTTCGCGCCGTTTGCGCAGCGCCCGCGCCGGATTTTTCTGAAACAGATATATGGCGAACGCCACGAGCACAATCGAGCCGAATATCTGCAGCAGGAAATCGTGCGACTCGATGAAATCGGTGATAAATGCAAGTCCCAGACCGGTGAGCAGACAGTAGAAAATATCGGAAAACGCCGCTCCTATGCCGGTGAAAAACGCCGCCCATCTCCCTTTGTTGAGTGTCCGCTGGATAATAAGCATACCGACGGGACCCATCGGCGCCGATACAAGGACTCCGATGAGGAAACCGCTGATTATGATTTGTCCGAACGATTCCATATCTCGTTTTCACTCTTTGACAATGGTGCAGCGTGCTGCAGGTTGTTTTTACAAAGATAGCAAATCATGTTGATAGAATGTACCGATTATTCTATTTTTTTTGATATAATTTGCATTGGTTCGCCGTGAATCGTGCGCCCGGGCGCATAATATGCACATTTCTTAACGTATAAAGCCCGGAAGCATTGAGTTGCTTCCGGGCTTTGGCTGTGACGGGAATGATCCTCCTGATATGTACTGCAAAATTCAGATTGTCTAAATCTCTCGGATTATCTTACAAGGACTTTTGTCACCTGGCCGTCGACATTGACAATATACATTCCGGCTGCCACCCTGAGGGTAGGCATCATGAGGCCGGAGAGGTTGTATACCGCTACGTTGTCATACTCGCCGTCAATGATTATCTCGCCTTGTCCGCCGGTGACCTTGCATTTGTTCTGGCCGATTTCGTCAGTCACTATGTCGTCGACGCCGGCTACATCCTTGGTGGCGTATACGCAGTAGCTGTGGGCCGGTACGGATACGGATACCGAGGTGCCTGTGCCGTTGAGCGTGCCGCTGAAATTGCGCGAGGCGCTCAGCAGGTTGGAGTTGGCGGCTGTCAGTTTGGTTGCCGATACTGTCACGGTGCTTGCCGATGTACCCGGATTGATGAAGGCAATTATTTCCTTGTTGCCCTTGGTCAGACGTATGCTGCGCACACCGTTGCCGTTGTTGAAACCGGTATATACCGGAGTGACGTCCTTGTCAAACATGTCGGGATTGCTGCGACGCATCCAGTTCAGGTCAATATAATTCTGTCTGAGGCCCTTGCGGTCGTTGCTGTTGTAGTAGCTGGCCGGCGGCATATCCTTGGGATCTGTGCGGTTGGAGCTTGTGAGCTGGTAGTCATAGCCGATTTCGTCAAACTGAAGCATCATCTTCGGTCCGGGCGACATCATGAGCTGTGCCACCATGGTGCCGAGGCGTTTGAATCTGTCGCCGCTCGATTTTATGGCGTTTTTCGCCTCATAGCCTACCCACTGCTCGTCGTGGCTCTGTGCGTAGTCAACTGTAGAGCATACGGGCCGGCTGCATTCCTTGGCGTTGAAGTAGCGTAGATTGGCGCTTGAGCTGCTCTTTATGAAGTTAATGGCATTGCCGTTCTGGTTGTTCCACTGGTACTGGCCGTCGTTGCCGAGCTGGGTCTCTTCCTGTACGCCGGCGAGGTTTTCGTTTATGTGTATCACATTGGGCTTGACCTTCTTCATGGCGGCGTGGAGGCGTATCATACGGTCTATGCGGCTTTGGTTGTAGGCTTCGGTGCCGCTGCCGTAGCTGTTGCTGTCGCCGAGGCCTTTCACGAGGTCAAAACGGAATCCGTCGACCTTGTATTTGGTGAGCCAGAACGTAAGTACATCGACCCAGTGCTGTTCAACGAGCGGATATTCCTGCTTGATATCCTCATATACACCGTAGTCGTGGGGAGCTGTCTTGTTGTAGAACGGGCTTGTGCCGGCGTCGTACATGGCATACCAGGGGTGCAGACCGGGAGTGTGGTTGAACACTATGTCAAGAATGACAGCGATACCGCATTTGTGGCAAGTGTCGATAAATTCCTTAAGGTCGTCGGGCGAACCGTAGGCCTTGTCGAGGGCCATGTAGGCGTTGGTGCTGTAGCCCCATGAGTTGTTGCCGTCAAATTCCATCACCGGCAGAAGCTCTATGGCCGATACGCCGAGTTCGTTGAGTTCGGGGATTTTTTCAATGGCCTTGCGGAGAGTACCGTCGGCTTTCTTTGACGTGCCGGTGAAGTCGCGTACAAGAAGTTCATAGATGACGAGGGAATTCGGATTGGTTACCTTGAAATCATTCACCTGCCATCTGTAAGTATCGTGCATGTCGCCTTTATAGACTGCGAGAATCGTGTCATCGAAACGGCTGTAGGGGTATTCGGGACAATCGGGGAATACATCGGCGCCGACATCCTGGTCGAGCCATTTGTCGCTGTGCGGGTCGAGTATGAGATTGGCGTACGGGTCGCCCACTTTGTATTTGCCGTCGACAAGATAGTAGTAGGGATAGTATGTAGAATTGTCAAGCCCTTTGACCGTGTGCCAGAAATAACGGTAACCGTTATAGTCCTGATATTTCATGGTATTGGAGCTGAGCACCTTGTAGTCATCCCACGAACCGACCATTATCACCGACGATTTGCCGGGAGCGGCGATGCAGAATGTCACGCTGCCGTCGGCATTCTTCACTGCGCCCTGCTTGGGCGTACCGCCGGGATAGTTCTGCTGATCCGACGGCTTGACATATACCACGGGTATCGTCACCTCTTTGGTGCCGTTGCTGTTGGTCGCTACTGCCTTTACATCATTTTGTGCGCCGGGAGTGGAGAACGATTGGGTATAAGTGAGCGAAGTGGCATTTGTGGCAGATTTCACTTCCTTATTGTCCACATACAGTTTGAGCGTGGCTGACTGGGTCGACGATGCCGTAAACGTTATATCGGTGGCTTTGGTGATGGTAGTGTTTGCCGGGCTGGTCGTAAGCGAGAGATACAATCCTTCGGGATATACGTCGATAAATTGGTCGGAAGTCTGTACGTTGGAGGCACTGTTACGGGCTATGATACAAATTTTAGTCACATGCTCATCAGCTTTGGTAATGCCGAAATATGAGCGTATGTCACCAATTGTAATCTGGAACTGGTTGGCTCCGACACGTTTCAATTTGTATTTATCTGCGTTGTCTCCCCAGTCGGAGGTATGTGCCCAGCTGTTGGGCGACAGATTGGTGTAAACGCCGATATGGGCGTAGAGGTCGGTCGACAGATTCTGCAGTCCTGCCACACCCGACTCGGCGGCATTGAATGTTATCACCACATTTTTGCTCGATTCCTGCAACGGTGCGGGCGAGGGCGTGAACATGGCTGCCTTAACACTCAGGGCCGACAGCATTATCAATGCCGTGAACGCGGTTAAGATTCTCTTCATGATTAAAGTTGTTGTGATTTTTATGGTTAAAATTATTAGTATAAATTCCGGTTATAGTAGTGGTAATGTTCAATCCGTTATAAATCAGAAACTGAATAAGGCTATTGCAAAAAATGTAAGTGACTGCAGGCAGAGATGTCAGGTTAAAGTAGGCCAAGCCCCATAAATCCTTAATTTATATAATATTTACAAAGATACAAAATAATTATCCCGAATGCAACTATTTTTGCTTTTTTATCAGTTCGTTACTGCAAAAGTAACTGCAAAAGTAACTGTCCGGCGGCCAACCTTATTGGTTACAAGCGGATTTGTATGGCTGTTCCCCGGAGCAACCGGTAGTGAAATCTGATTATCAGCTGTTTGGTGAGGGTGTTGCAAAACTTTCAATAGTAGGGACGCACAGACCGTGCAATGCGGTTCTCCGCTATTTGAACCGCATTTATAACACAATCCTGCAGAAGAGAAGCTGTCCTTATCCCGCGATATTCAATAATTGCGGAACTCTTTGCGCGATGCGTCGATACGCAGCATTATGAACAGCAATACGGTAAATCCCCACAGCGATGACCCTCCGTAGCTGAAGAAGGGGAGCGGTATGCCGATTACGGGGCACAGGCCTATGACCATGCCGATATTGATGCACAGGTGGAATATCAGATAACTTGCCACGCAGTAGGAATATACCCTTCCGAATGGGGTAGGCTGCCGCTCGGCTATCGCTATCACGCGCAGTATCAGCGCCAGGAAGAGTATTATTGTGATTGACGAGCCGATGAAGCCTTCCTCCTCGCCGATTGTGCAGAATATAAAGTCGGTATGCTGCTCGGGCACATATTTCAGCTTGGTCTGAGTACCGTTGAGAAATCCCTTGCCTGCGAGGCCTCCCGAGCCGATTGCGATCTTTGCCTGATTGACGTTATACCCGGCTTTCAGGGGGTCGTCCTCGATGCCGAGCGACACTTTGATACGTGTCTGCTGGTGCGGCTGCAGGGCTTTGTTGAACACATAGTTGACCGACAGCATGAACGCCAGTGCCGAACCGGCCACGATTACAGGCATTATCAACCTGGGACAATGGCTTTTTATCATCTCATACACACAGTATACCATGCCTGTTGCCGTCACCCCAAGCATTGTGGCGAACCCGGGCAGTTCGATACCGGCTATCGCGGCGATGCCTGTTATCACTATTCCGGCAAATATGAACCACAAGGCAAGATTGCGCGAGGCAAGTGCGCTTTTGCTGAAAAATGCCGATATTGCTACCATGACGAGGTCAATCAGCACGAACACTACAAATTCGCCCGTCGGCATTCCGAGCACGGCCGAGGTGGTATATTTTACGGTAACGACGAATATCACAATGGCAAATACGAAAGCAAAGAGCACAAGTCCGCTCATGCCCTCGCGATAGAGAACGAACATAAGCGAAAGGTAAACCAGTGCCGAGCCCGTTTCATTCTGGGCAAGGATAAGCACGATTGGTAATCCTATGATTGCGAGAGCCTTTATGTAATTTGCCTTTTTGGCATTGAGGCTGAAATTGTAGCCGCTGAACAGTTTCGCAAGCGCCAGTGCCGTGGCAAATTTACCGAATTCGGCCGGCTGCAGACTCATCGGCCCGAGCACAAGCCATGAATGCGACCCCTTGATGTTCGGCGCTATGACGATAGTGACCATCAGCAGCACCACTATTGCGAAATATATGGGGTAGGCGTAGGTCTCATACATCCGTTTGTCGATAAGCAGCAATATGAAGCCGAGCACGAATGAGAATCCTATCCATCTGATCTGTTTCCCTGAAAATTCATCAAACGAGAATATGCTGGCATTGTCAAAGTCGTAGCTTGCGGCGTAGATACTTATGGCGCCGCCAATCACGAGCAGCAGATACAGCAGTATCACCACCAAGTCTACCGAACGAAATATCGATGCCCTATCAGTGCTTCTTGACTCCACTATTGATAATTGTATTTGATGTTAACATTCTTTCTTCAAGATACTTGCGCTGCGGCGAAATCTCCCCCTTGAGATATTTCTCCATCACGAGCGAGCCGATTGGCACTCCGTAGGTTGCGCCGAAGCCGGCGTTCTGCACATAGACGCATATCGCTATCTTCGGGTCATTGTATGGCGCGAATCCTATGAAAGCCGAGTGGTCCTTGCCGTGGGGATTCTGTGCCGTTCCCGTCTTGCCGCATACCTCGATGTCGGGCAATGCGGCCAGGCGGCAGGTTCCGCCGGTCACTGCCATGCGCATACCTTCGGCGACAGCGTCATAATGCTCGTGGTCAATGGTCGGATAGCGTTTTTCAAGATACTGGCTCTCGAGCACGGTATCCTGCACCTCTTTGACCACGTGTGGGGTTATGAACCATCCGCGGTTGGCTACCGTAGCACACAGGTTGGCTATCTGCAGCGGCGTGGCAAGTATCTCTCCCTGGCCTATTGCAATCGAAATTATGGTGTTTGCACTCCAGCGATTCGCTCCGTAAATTTTGTCGTAGTACTGTGCGTTAGGTATGAATCCGCGGCTTTCACTTGGCAGGTCGACTCCGAGTTTATAGCCGTAGCCCATGCTGACGAGATGCTTTTTCCATGTCTCGAACGCGTTGGCTACCGAGCCGTATTTGGAGCGGCGGTTGTCGAGCATGTTTTTCAGTCCCCAGCAGAAATATCCGTTGCACGATGTCTGCAATGCGGGTTTGAGCGGAAGCGGCGAACCGTGGCCGTGGCATCCTACACGCAGACCGCCGTTTATATATCCGTGGTAACATGGATATGTGGTCTGTAACGTGATTATCCCTTCCTGGAGCAATATCAGGCCCTGAGTCGGTTTGAATGTGGAGCCGGGGGGGTAGGCGGCCATAAGCGCGCGGTCAAACAGCGGCTTGTAGAAATCCTCCGTGAGTTTCTTGTAATTCTCGCCGCGCTGGCGTCCGATCAGTTCGGTCGGATCGTATGTCGGGCTTGATACCATGCATAGTATCTCGCCGGTCGACGGTTCTATTGCCACTACGGCTCCGATTTTATTGACCATCAGACTCTCGGCATACTCCTGGAGTTTAATGTCAAGGCTCAGCTTGAGATTGCGGCCGGCTATGCCCGGAATATCCTCCGCGCCGTCGCGGTAACGTCCCTGTATGCGGCCGTGTGCGTCGCGTATGAGTATCTCTTTTCCCTTGAATCCGCGCAGATGATGGTCATAACTCTTTTCCACGCCGAGGTCGCCGCAATAGTCGCCACGCTCATAGTATGGGTCGCGCTTTATGTCGGCGGGGTTTACCTCGCGTATGTTGCCGAGCACGTTGGCCGCCGAGCGGTGGTTGTACTGGCGGAGTATGCGTTTCTGTATGAAGAAGCCGGGAAAGCGGTATAGTTTTTCCTGGAGGCGGCCGTAGTCCTGTGCCGACAGCTGGGTGATGAGTGTCTGTGGTGTGTAGGTAGAGTAGCCTACTGATTTACGCATGTCGGCCAGACGCTTGTCAAATTGTTCGCGTGTAATGTTGAGCGTATTGCAGAAGTCGGTGGTATCGAACGGCTGCACGTCGCGCGGTATCATCATTACGTCGTATGCTGGCTGGTTGTAGACCACCAGTTCGCCGTTGCGGTCGTAGATAAGGCCGCGGGAAGGGTATACCGTCTTCTTCAGGAAGGCGTTGTTGTCGGCCGAATCCTTGTATTTGTCATCGTCGAGCTGGATGCTGTACAGCCGGGCAATATAGATTATTGCTATTAATATGATGAATGACGCGACAACATATTTGCGTTTTTCAAGCTTATAGTCTTTTCTCACGTCGGCGGGATGTTAAAGAGTCAATAGCGATTATTATGATAAAAGTCAAAAGCGTGCTCGAGGCTATCTTTATGAATAACCGCAAGGGATTGAAAAATGAAAAAGTCTCAATGAGGAAAAACAGCGTGCAGTATATGAGCGAAATGGAAAATATATATTTTAGATATACCGCCACGCCAAGCGAGCGGAACGACGGCTGCGGTGTCGACATCTCGTCCTCTCTCGGGAAATAGAGATGAAGCACGGGCTTGCGCAGAAGTCCGAGTATGGTGCATGCCAGCGAGTTCATCCCCTGTGTGTCGGAGAAGATATCTATTGTCAGCCCGAGCAGGAATGAGATTGTAAGCACCCAGTTGACGCCGAGTGTCACCGGCAGCTTGATTATGACATAGATAAACACCAGAGGCACGGCGTAGCCGAACAGGCAGATGTGGTTGAACACTATTACCTGTGTCAACACCATCAATACGTATAATATTGCAAATTGCAGGGCTGTCTTGACCATCGGGTTTATTGTTTGGCGGTTGGTTTTCCTTCATTCTCATCAATTTCCACCTGCTTGATTGAGTCGGAAATATCGCTTGAAATCACTCGTACTGTCGACAGGCGCGAGAAGTCGGTCAGCAGTTTTACGCGTAGTGTATAGAAATTGTCGTCAATCGTTTTCTCACTGCCTGTCACTATGCCGACCGGTATCCCTTCGGGAAACATCGCGGAATATCCGCTGGTGACCACCGTATCGCCGGTGGTGTAGATCGTATGTCGCGGAAGCTCTTCAAGCAACGCTATCTGCGGGTCCTTTCCGTCCCACACGAGCGAGCCGAACGCTTCGTTTCCCTTGACTTTGCACGACAGCCTGAAATTGGGATTGAGCAGCGAAATCAGGCGCGAATAGCTGTCGCCTACAATATTCACAACGCCTACAATACCGTTTTGGTCAACCACGCCCATCTCAGGCTTGATGCCGTCTTTGGCGCCTTTGTTGATTGTGATGTAGTTGTACGGACGGTGGATGCTGTTGTTGATTACCGATGCGATTATGAACCGGTATGGGCGCAACGGCTCCGGGGCGACCATCGTGTCGGCATAATATTTCTCCTGATACATTTGCAGGGTCGCTTTCATGCCGAGAAGTTCCTCTTCAAGGCGTGCGTTCTGCAGCTGTAGCTCCTCGTTGGTTTCCCGCAGGTTGAAGTATGAGGTGATATTATGCGACAAGTCATATATCCCTGCCGTAAGTCTTCCCGCCGATGTCATGTACACATGATGCTGGTAGGGATTTTTGTCAAACAGGAATATACAACTCACAATCACATAGAATGCAAATACAAACCATGTGCTGTACTTTATGAGAAAATCAATGAGATTGCGCACCTGACAGCGTGATTAACTACGTGATTTATTGAGTTGAAATGCAAGTATGCCGTAACCGTATGACGTGGGTATCGCATTATTCTTCATTCCGCGGTTAAAAACCGCGGCTACTATACCAAGCGATTTGGCGCTCAGGCCGGTAGTAGCCGCGGTTTTTAACCGCGGTTTGTAAAAATTGAATTTTGCCACAACCATAACAGAGTGATTTGGGTTGCATATTTGCTCCGGCTGGATGCCGTTTGTTACCGTATGAGGAACGAGAAGTGGTCGATGTTTTTCAATGCCACACCCGTACCCTTGGCGACTGCAAGCAACGGTTCGTCGGCAACATGGAACTGTATGCCGATCTTGTCGGTCAGACGTTTGTCGAGACCACGCAGCAATGCACCGCCTCCGGCGAGCCAAATGCCGTTGTGAACAATATCTGCGTAAAGTTCGGGCGGAGTCTGCTCGAGTGCGCTCAATACGGCTGCCTCTATTTTTGAAATCGATTTCTCGATGCAGTGCGAGATTTCCTGATACGACACGGGGATTTCCATCGGGAGTGCGGTCATCTGGTTGGGCCCGTGCACGATGTAGTCCTCAGGCGGATTTTCGAGTTCGGTAAGAGCCGAACCTACGTGCATCTTGATTTGCTCGGCCGTGCGTACTCCTACCTTGACATTATGCGCGCGACGCATGTGTCCCTGAATGTCGTCGGTCAGGTCGTCGCCGGCTATCTGTATACTCTTGTTGGAAACGATGCCTCCGAGAGAGATTACTGCAATCTCGGTGGTACCGCCGCCTATGTCGACTATCATGTTGCCTTCGGCTGCCGCTACGTCGAGGCCGATGCCGAGAGCAGCTGCCATAGGTTCGTATATCATGTAGACATCGCGGCCGTTGGCATGCTCAGAAGAGTCACGCACCGCACGTATCTCCACTTCGGTCGAGCCGGAGGGGATGCCCACTACCATACGCAGCGAGGGGGAGAACCAGTTGTTTTTTGAACTTGCTTTCTTCACAAGGCCACGTATCATAAGCTCGGCGGCGTTGAAGTCGGCAATCACGCCTTTGCGCAGCGGGCGCACTGTGCGTATGTTGTCAGGCTCCTTGCCCTCCATGAGCTGGGCCTCCTTGCCGACAGCTATCAGCTTGTCGGTGCGGCGGTCGAGCGCCACAATCGAAGGCTCGTCGATGACGATTTTATCGTTGTGTATGATGATTGTATTGGCCGTGCCGAGGTCAATCGCAATCTCTTTGGTGAGGCTGAATAATCTCATTTTGTCTGTTTATCAATCAATGTTGGGGGTTATTAAGTAACTGTTTAAAATTATTTTATACTAACCATTCTCATTATTTTAATATTCTGCCGGAGTCTTTTCCGTCATAATATCAAAATAATTTTGAACAGTTACTTATAATCAAGTGTGAGGCTTTGATCAGTGCTTGAAGTGGCGTATGCCTGTTGTCACCATGGCCATGCCGTGGGCGTCGCAGTATTCCACAGATTCATTGTCGCGAATCGAGCCTCCGGGGTGAATCACGGCAGTGATGCCTGCCTGGTCGGCTATCTCCACGCAGTCAGCGAAGGGGAAGAACGCATCCGAAGCCATTACGGCGCCGTGGAGGTCGAATCCGAACGACTGAGCCTTGGCTATGGCCTGACGCAGGGCGTCAACACGTGATGTCTGGCCGATGCCGCTTGCATAGAGCTGGCCGTTCTTGGCAAGCACGATGGCGTTGCTCTTCGATTGCTTCACAATCTTGTTGGCAAACAGGAGGTCGTTGACTTGCTCGGCCGTGGGAGCGACTTTAGTTACAGTCTTGAGCATATCGGGAGTCTCGACGGCTGTATCGCGATCCTGTACGAGTGCGCCGTTGAGCACCGAACGGAACTGACGTGTGCGCGGAGCGGGGAGCTTCTGCACGAGTATTATGCGGTTTTTCTTCTGCTCGAGCACATTGAGGGCTCCTTCGGTATAGGAAGGAGCGATGATTACCTCGAAGAATATCTTGTTGATTTCATTCGCTACTTCCTCGTCAATCTCGGTGTTGGAGATAAGCACTCCGCCGAATGCCGATACTGGGTCGCCGGCAAGGGCATCGGTCCATGCCTGAAGGATTGTGGGACGGGTTGCCACGCCGCAAGCGTTGTTATGTTTCAGTATGGCGAAAGTAGGCTCGGTGCCGAATTCCGCCATAAGCTGGGTCGCGGCGTCGATGTCGAGGAGGTTGTTGTACGAAATCTCCTTACCGTGGAGCTGGTCGAACATGGCGTTGAGGTCTCCGTAGAAGAATCCTTTCTGGTGGGGGTTCTCGCCGTAGCGCATGGCGCGCTGTCCGTTGAGGGCGATACGCAGGTCGTCGGCGTCGGCGCCTGCGAAATAGTTGTATATCGCTGCGTCATAGCCTGATGAAACGGCAAAAGCCTCTTTGGCGAACCAGCGGCGCTGTTCAAGGGTGGAAGATGCGCCCGATGCCTTGAGCATCTCGGCGAGAGGTGCGTATTGCTGTTTTGATGTTACAATCACAACGTCGTTGTAGTTCTTGGCAGCTCCTCTTATGAGGGAGATGCCGCCTATGTCGATTTTTTCTATGATGTCAGCGTCGGATGCTCCGGATGCCACAGTGGCTTCAAACGGATACAGGTCGACTATCACCAGGTCGATTTCGGGTATTTCATATTGAGCTATCTGCTGACGGTCGCCTTCATTTTCGCGACGGTTGAGTATTCCGCCGAATACTTTGGGGTGCAGCGTCTTCACACGTCCGCCGAGTATCGACGGGTAGCCGGTAAGATCCTCTACAGCCTGACAGCTGTAGCCTAAACTCTCGATAAATGATTTTGTACCTCCAGTGGAAAGAAACTTAACGCCATCAGCGTTCAGCAGACTCAGGATTTCTTCCAATCCATCTTTGTAAAATACCGAAACAAGTGCGGTTTTAATCTTCTTTACGTCAGACATAGTGACTCTTTTGTTGTTATTCGTTGAATTTAGAGTGCAAATTTAAAAATTTTTTTTCACACATGTAGCGCTTTTTTCATCTTTTACTAAACAGATTTTACTGATAAATGTTAAATATGTATACATTTAATAATTTTCTTATGAAAAAGATTGGAATTTTCTATGGCTCTAATACCGGCACTACCGAGGCTGTAGCCGGTAGACTCGCAAAACTTTTCGGCGTAGGGGAGGCTGATGTCCATGATATTGCTACGGTGGCCCCGTCACGTTTCGGCGACTACGATGTGCTTGTGCTCGGCACGTCGACATGGGGTGCCGGCGATTTACAGGAAGACTGGTATGATTTTGTCGACGGTGCTGATGCTCTTGACCTTGCCGGCAAGAAAATCGCACTTTTCGGCTGCGGCGACGAGACCATGACCGACACGTTCTGTTCAGGTGTCGGTAAACTCTATGAACGCTTCAAGCCCACAGGTGCGACATTCGTCGGTGAATTTGATGCCGACGGCTACACATTCAACCATTCCGGCGCATATATCGACGGCGCTTACGTAGGGCTGCTTCTTGATGAGGTCAATCACCCCGAGCTGACCGACCTGCGTATCCGCAGATGGGTCACGGAAGTGATGTCGCAAATCGACAAATGACCCTATCGGTTGTTATAAGATACCCTCTAAAAAATGCGTTTCTGCCGATTTATCGCAGAAACGCGTTTTTTATTTATACGATTCTTCAAGGTCCAGTAAATATTTTTTTACGGGAAGTCCTCCGCTATAACCCGTAAGCCTGTTGTCGCTGCCTATGACACGGTGGCACGGGATGAATATTGAGATAGGGTTGGTGGCATTGGCAGAGGCGACTGCCCGTACGGCTTTAGGATTGCCGACACGACGCGCAAGTTCGGCATACGATATAGTCTCTCCATACGGAATATTCAGAAGTTCACGCCGGACACGGCATTGGAATTCGGAGCCTGTCAGTTCGAGCGGTATATCAAATTCCCTGCGTGTGCCGTTGAAATACTCGTTGAGTTGTGCGATTGCCCGCTCTATGACGGGTGATGTGCCTTCTTCGTATCTCGCTTCGAGACGGCGCTCCGGCTGTCGGTTGATACGGCTGCGTCGTTCACCGGTTGTCCAGTCGCAGATGCAGAGCAAGTCGCCGGACGAACCGATTGTCAATTCTCCGGCCGCTGATTTATAAGTGCTGATGATGATTCTTTTCATGTGCTTGGTCATAAAAAATATCTGAAAGGATTGTAAAGTTACATTTTTTTTGAGGAATTATTAATGGCTGCGACAAGATAAAGCCGGTGTTAGCACGAATATATTGACTATATGCGTCTGTGCATGGCTATGCCGGCCTGAAAACGTGAAAAACGGTTAATTGCTTTGCGGGGATAGCGATTTGTCTTATCTTTGTGAATTGAAATAAAATATAATACAGATATGCTCAGTCGCCTGATTGACGAAAAAAATATAAAAGAACTACGCAAACTGCTTGAGACTTGCGACAAAATTGTGATTACTACCCATATAGCTCCCGACGGAGATGCCATAGGCAGTTCACTCGGGTTGGCCAACGTGCTCAATGCCATCGGCAAGACGGTCAAGGTAATCACTCCCGATATGCCTCCGCGCAATCTTATGTTTCTGCCCGGAGCGAAAGATATCATCGTATATACCAAATATACCGAATTCGCACAGCAGCTTTTGCGTGACGCCGATCTGATTTTTGCCCTTGATTATAACGACATCAAGCGTATAGACCGTGTCGGGGAGGCCTTGGCGTCGTCAAAAGCGTCTAAGGCAATGATTGACCATCATCTGTTTCCGGGCGAGTTTGTCGACGTGAAGATTTCGCATCCCGAAGTGTCGTCTACTTCTATGCTCGTGTTCAGGGTACTATGCCGTCTCGAACTCTTTCCTTATATCGGCAAGGAGGCTGCCACGTGCATCTATACCGGCATGATGACCGATACCGGTAATTTTTCCTATAATTCCAATGACCCTGACCTCTATATAGTGATAAGCGAATTGCTTAAAAAGGGCATAAACAAAGACGCCATATATTCAAAGGTATATAACTCAAATACACCCGACAGGCTCCGTCTCAACGGATATGCCATAGAGCAGAAGATGAAAGTATATGACAGCTGTCACGGTGCGCTCATCACTCTCAGCCGGGAAGAACTTAACCGATTCCACTATCAGAAAGGTGATACCGAAAGCCTTGTAAACGTACCTCTCAGCGTACCTGACATAGTGTTCTCATTCTTTCTGCGTGAAGAGTCCGATTATATAAAGGTGTCGGCGCGCTCGAAAGGTGAATTCCCCGTCAATAAGATTTGTGAGGAGCATTTCAATGGCGGCGGTCACAAGAACGCTGCCGGCGGCGAATTCTACGGCACTATGGACGAGGCGGTGGCGCAATTTGAAAAGATAATACCCGAATATATGTATCTGATTGAACAGCAAGGCTAATCAGACGTCATAGAAAATATCCTTTATTAGTTTTAAAATTAAAGCATAAATCATAATAATGAAATTATCCCATCTTTGTCTGCTCACTGTTGCCGGAATTGCTTCCGCAGCGTCCTTCTCAAGCTGTGACAACGGCAAAAGTTATGCCGATCTCCTTACCGAAGAGACCCACGCCGTGAATTATTATCTTTCGAATCACCGTGTGGTTGATGAAATTCCTGCCGATTCGGTATTCGAATACGGCGCGGATGCCCCTTATTACCGTATTGACGAGGACAGTAACCTGTACATGCAGGTTATAAATCCCGGGACACCTGACAATAAAGTTGAGGACGACGAACTCATATACTTCCGGTATACCCGCTATAATCTCAAGTATTATTTTGATACCGACGAGATGGTAGGCAGCGGCAACTCCAACAATATGAACATCAATGCTACTTCTTTCCGTTTTGGCAACACAATGCTGTCGTCGGCATCGCAGTACGGTATGGGCATACAGGAACCTCTTAAATTTCTCGGCGTTGACTGCGAGGTAAATCTCGTTGTCAAGTCGCAGCTTGGCCCGACCGATGATATTGCCGCAGTCGTACCCTATATGTACAATCTCCGCTACTTCCGTCAGCCCTATTGATGCGCAATCGGGCTGCACTAATAATACAGGTTTTATCAAATCACTAACGCTTACAATTTAATTAAAAAAACTATGTCGCTTATAAAGTCAATCTCAGGCATACGCGGCACCATAGGCGGTCGCGAAGGTGAAGGTCTGTCACCCATTGATATTGTGAAGTTTACAGCTTCCTACGCTGCTTTCATACGTAAATCCACTTCGGTTGATACCAACAAGATAGTCGTCGGACGCGATGCCCGCATTTCGGGTCCGATGGTCAGCGATATCGTGTGCGCCACGCTTACATCTATGGGGTTCGACGTGGTCAACATAGGCATGGCCTCTACTCCCACTACCGAAATAGCCGTTGTCGAAGAGCAGGCATGCGGCGGCGTCATCATCACTGCATCCCACAATCCCAAGCAGTGGAACGCGCTTAAACTTCTCAATGAGAAGGGCGAGTTCCTTAATGACGCCCAGGGCAAGGAAGTGCTTGCCATAGCGCAGAGCGGTGAACTGCAGTTTGCCGATGTCGACAGTCTCGGCCATATATATGTCAATAATACGTACGATGACAAGCACATACGCAAAGTGCTCTCGCTTCCGATTGTCGATGTCGAAGCCATCCGCAAGGCCGACTTCACGGTGGCGGTCGATGCAGTAAACTCGGTAGGAGGTATAATCATACCCTGCCTGCTCAAAGCTCTCGGCGTGAAGAATGTCATCGAACTCAACTGCGAGGCTACAGGCCATTTCGCCCATACGCCCGAACCTATCCCGGAAAATCTTACCGACATCTCCGCGCTCATGCGTAATTCCAAAGCTGATGTCGGTTTTGTGGTTGACCCCGATGTTGACCGTCTGGCTATTGTGATGGAAAACGGCGAAATGTTTGTCGAGGAATATACGCTCGTTGCAGTTGCCGACTATATCCTGAGCCATACCCCCGGTTCGACTGTATCCAATCTCAGCTCCTCGCGTGCGTTGCGCGATGTGACCCGTCGCCACGGCTGCAAATATTCGGCCGCTGCCGTCGGCGAGGTCAATGTCGTGACCAAAATGAAGGATACCGGTGCTGTCATCGGCGGAGAGGGTAACGGTGGAGTCATTTACCCCGAAGCGCACTATGGCCGCGATGCTCTTGTCGGTGTCGCTATCTTCCTTACGTTGCTCGCAAAGAGCGGTAAGAAGGTTACCGAACTCAAAGCCGGATACCCGCAGTATGAGATTGTAAAGAATAAAATCGAACTTACACCCGATATTGATGTCGATGCCATTCTTGCGTCCGTCAAAGAGCAGTTCGGCAACGAGCAGATTACCGATATCGACGGTGTTAAAATTGATTTCGCCGATTCGTGGGTTCATCTCCGCAAGTCGAATACCGAACCGATAATACGTATATATGCTGAAGCTGCCGATGCCGACCGCGCCAATGCGCTCGTCGGGCAGATAAAGGATGTAATCAGCCGTATCACAGGTAAATAATACAGAATACGGTCGTCCGCAGTTAAAAAAACGCGGCTACTATGCAAGTGGCTTGATAATCCACTCGGTAGTAGCCGCGGTTTTTAACCGCGGAAGATGAAAATTTTAAATAAAATTAATTGTAAAATGAAATTCCGGCACATTGTTTTTACTATGATTGCACTTTTCGGTGCATTGTCGGCAGCTGTCGCGGCCGACAGATATGCATTGGTCAATATTTCGACAGCCTACGTCCGTTCGCGTCCGTCGCATTCAGGTGAGCTTGTCACTCAGCAACTCATGGGATTCCCGGTTAAAATCCTTGCTTCGGAGGGGGAATGGAACAAGGTCGAGACCATTGATGGCTACGAAGGATACATAATAGACAATACGCTCGTTGCGCTCACTCCGGAGGCTTACAGCCAGTGGAAGGGATTGCCGCGCGTTGTTGTGACTGCTCATAAAGAATTGTCGGTAACAGAGGCTCATGGCGCACAAGTGTCCGATGTTGTGCCGGGAGCCATTCTCGTCTACGGCGGAATATGCCCGTCAGACAGTTCAATGGCCGTTGTAGTGCTGCCCGACGGCAGGAAAGGCTTGCTTGATGCAGGTGCGATTACTGATATTACGGACTGGAGCCGGCAGCCACTGTCGGTTGACGATGCAATCGCTTACGGTATGGACAATCTCGGTGCACCTTATCTCTGGGGTGGTATGTCACCTAAAGGGATGGATTGCTCGGGGTTGACATGGACCGCCTATTGGCTCAATGGCCGATTGTTGCAGCGCGACGCCTCAAAGCAGGCTCTTATGGGTGATAAAATAACCGATTGGAAGCAACTTAAAGCCGGCGACCTCGCATTTTTCGGCAATCCGAAAACTGGCCGAATAACCCATGTGGCGCTTCTCCGCGATAGTAAGGGTAATTTCGTACACAGCAGTGCGGGGCGCGTCCGCCTCAATTCGCTTGACCCGGCTGCCCCCGACCGTATAAGCGCCAAATTCCTATGGGGCGTTACCTGCGACAATTTCCGCCCTATAAAAAACGATACAGCATTAATTTGGCTATTCAATATCTGATGCCTGTTTTTGATTAATTTAGAATTGCAGGTTTATTTGGCGTAAAACACATTCTAAATTGTTGAATTTTCTTAATGGCTGACATTAAAACTCCAGAAGAACGCAGCCGCAATATGGCAGCTATTCACAGCAGCGATACACAACCTGAAATGCATGTGCGTCGCTACCTGCACAGTATGGGTTGGCGTTATGGGCTGCACAACAAAAATCTCCCCGGTTCACCGGATATCGTGATGCGCCGGTTCAAGACAGTAATTTTCATTCATGGCTGCTTTTGGCACGGACACGAGAATTGCAAATATTATCGTCTGCCAAAATCCAACACTGAATTTTGGCAGACCAAAATAAATATAAACCGCGCTCGTGATGAGCGGGATATAAAAGCTCTGAATAAACTCGGTTGGAATGTAATCATTGTATGGGAGTGTGAATTGAAAACCGAAGAACGGCGCAAACTGACGTTCCGTCGTCTGTTCAATATTTTCAATCTCCCTTATGACCATACACACCATTCTTTAGCCGAAGTCGCAGAGCCTGAAATACCCTATGGCAACAATATTTAACGTGCCTGTATGTAATTTTTGCCCATGGTGATTTCTATCTTTACCATTGATTTACAAAGTTCCGAATATTTTTAGTAACTTTGCATATAAGGATGCACCTGTGCATATTGCTTTTTCATAAGACCACTCCAATTTCTGATGACAGACCAATATAACGATATTATTGAGGATTCCACTATAGCGGCTGAGGCTACACTTTTTTACAGCGACGGGACTCTATGGACTGAGCGCCAGTTCTCCCATCCTGAAAGAAAGATCCGGCTCGCCACGTCATTTAGCGGCATCGGCGCAATCGAGCACGCTTTTCAAAGACTTGGCTTGAATACAGAAATAGTCTTTGCAGGAGATATTGACGAAAAATGTAAAAAATCATATTTCGCCAACTACGATATGGATGAGTGCCGATGGCATTCCGATATACATTCCTTTGATGCTTCACCGTTCAAAGGCAAAGTTGATATATTTGTTGGAGGAGCCCCTTGTCAGGCTTTCTCAATGGTCGGCAAGCGTAAAGGTTTTGAAGATACGAGAGGTACGCTTTTCCGCGAGTTCGCACGCATCGTAAAAGAATGTGAACCCAAGATTTTCATATTTGAAAATGTAAAAGGACTCATCAACCACGACAAAGGCAATACGTGGGAGGTAATTCGCCATACATTTGAGGATTACTGCGGTTATCACATTTTTTTCAAAGTCCTTAACAGCAAGGACTACGGCATCCCACAACACCGCGAAAGAATTTTCTGCGTAGGTTTTCGTGAACCTACCGAGTTCGAGTTTCCGGATCCGATACCTCTTGAATATAGAATGTACGATTTTTTGGAAGACTATATCAAGACACGGTACTTCCTTCGCGAAAAAGGCATTAAGTTCGTCACTTCTACCAAAAATCGGACTAAGTGCTATACCCAGATTAACGGTGACGTCGCTCTTTGCCAGAAAAGAAACCAACAGTTCAACTGGCATGGTGATTTCGTTTATCATCCTGCTATGCAAGATGAGCCATACGAAGAAGGCTGGGATGAGTTTATCTTTGATGTCCGCGACGTTGAAGAAAAATACTATCTTTCAGAAAAAGTCAAGAACTACGTTCTCACTCCCGGCACAAAGAACTTCCGTACTTCTACAGAAACCGATCTTGATGTGGCCCGCCCTCTCCTGCAATCCATGCATAAGATGCACCGTGCCGGAGTTGACAACTATGTGACACACAAAGGTCGCATCCGCAAACTCACTCCGCGAGAATGTTTGCGACTTATGGGATTTAAAGATTCCTTCAAAATTGTTGTTTCTGACACTTCAATGTATCAACAGGCTGGGAATAGTATTGTTGTCGATGTTCTCATAGCTCTGTTGAAACAACTTGACATTACTAAATATGGAGAATAATAACCATGAAAATAGATGGTCAGAATTTCAACTTTGTTGATACGCTCGATTCGCCTATCGCAGTCCCTGACTGTTTTGTGATGCGTGCATCCAAAATCGGAGGCGGTAACGGAGAGGCTAAACTTTATATAGCATCGAAAGCTGTAATGTATCCATTCTTCGGAAACGAGGGTTTTGTTGCCAAGTGCTTTTTGCTAAAAAGCGATCTCCTTTCCTATATGAACGCGCTCCACGCGGAATACCTGCACCCTTCGCAGAATTATCGGGGCGCAGCTGAAATGCCCAAACTTTGGAAAGAACGTGTAGCCAAAATAGAGAACCTTCCCGAAGTTATTGATTTCAATGTTACTGCACAGGATCAGATAGAAGGAACTCGCGGTTATGTCAACTCCAAAGACCTCGGTTATCAGCTTATTCGTGAAATTTCGCTGCCGCTCGTCACTTACATCTCAGTCATGCAGCTTACTGATAGTTCGGGCGCCACATTATATTATTGGAAACTTTTTGCCGACTTCGAGGCCATCTCTGATAAAAGAGCTGCCCTCGTGTTCACCTACGGCAAAAAGGGAGGGAAAGTTCCTGTACCAGTCACCGAACCTAAGATGTCTTCGCGTCAGAACGAGATTCGCAAGGCGCGTCAGGGACAGGGCATTTACCGTGATAAGTTGCTTTTAGAGTGTCCGTTTTGTCCCATAACCATGATTAACGATGAGCGTTTGCTTATTGCAAGTCATATCAAGCCCTGGGCGGTTGCTACTGACTCCGAAAAACTTGACGCAAAGAACGGCTTTATTTTGTCGCCGTTATACGATAAACTTTTTGACCGAGGATTAATGACTTTTACTGAAGACCGCCGTATCGTTCTCTCAAACTGGATTTCTCCCAAAAACAAAGAACGACTCGGGGTTAAGGACGGCCAGTTCGTTCAGTTGCTGCCTCTCGATGAGGCACGGCAATCATATATGCAGTTCCACCGTTCATCAGTATTCAAAGGATAATATGTCATTTCGGCTACTGATAGAGAGTTTTTAATGATGGATAGGGTTTTAAAATATATATTTTTGTTTGGGCGTGAAATAAAATTTGGATTTTAAGAAATATTTTCATAAATTTGCACTCCGAATTGTGAACAATTAAATTAAAGAATAAATAAAAGATGAAACGTACATTTCAACCTTCTAACCGCAAAAGAGTTAACAAACACGGTTTCCGTGAAAGAATGTCGACCCCTGATGGTCGCAAAGTGCTTGCCCGTCGTCGCGCCAAAGGCCGCGCTCGTCTGACTGTATCTGACAGCATCGCCGGAAAATAATTCCCGCAGATACGGGCACTTCACGGTAAAACTATACCGTACCCCAAAACTCTTAAAAATCCAAAGCCGAAGTCGACTGATCACCGACCTCGGCTTTTCTGTTTTTTATATGGAACTATTAGTCCGTTACCAAACTCCCAATAGTAGGGACGCACGGTCTGTGCGTCCGGGAACGACCATTGATTATCAGTGAATTATAGGACGCACAGACCGTGCGTCCTACTAGTGGTCAATCTTTTTTCTACATAATTTAGAGCATTGAAAAGGTTTAAATTATTAAATCCTTAATCTAAAGTATTTTATGAACAAAACTCAGGATCAATAGTTAATAAAGCTTTAAGTCTGAATGACTATTTCAGATGTATTATAATTAAAGATTGACCACTAGTACGTGCGTCCCTGCTATGTTAGCCGAAATTTCGCAGTTTTGCAATACCATCACGGTTGTTCGATTATGATGTAGCACTTAAGGAATTCCTATATGTTAAGCCCGATTATGGCAATGATTATTCCGGCCATCTGCGCGATGAAAAAGTACCAGCGTTTTGTACGGTACTGCGTTTTCCATTCTTCCAGACGCAGTGGGATATTTTTTATCTGTTCGCGTTGATGGGCTTGCCTTATTCTGAAAATAAACAACGCAAAAGTAGCGAGTCCCGTTACGATGAGCCCGATGTAAAATAGAGTATCATTCATAAAAGTAAAACGCTCTCCGCCATTGATAAGTTTATGAACGACGGGGAGCGTTTTTATATTGATGATTGTCGGAAACGCTGTTTTTCCGACTGAAAGCTATTGAACAGCGGCGAGGAGGACGGGGAGTTCGTCGAGGGATTTTATGCGGTATTGCGGGCGGTAATCGTCGGAGGGGAGGGATACTTGCTGAGAGTGGACGTTGCGGCCGTTGTCGAGGAGTTGTATTGTTGTCCAGCCGAGACGGTTGGGCCAAAGGAAATCTTTCATGGGATTGTCCCCCACGTAGATGAAATGCCTGATGTCGGGATTTAATTTCATCATGCGCTCGAATGGGAGTGGGGTGTATTTCTCTCCGCCGATTGTCTCGGAAATGGAAATATTGTCGGCCGGAATGAGCCGGTCGAGTCCGAGTGCCTTTATTTTGTTGGTCTGGGTAGCCGTTCTTCCATCGGTGATTAAACCTATTTTATAGCCGGCCTCTCTCAGTTGCTCAATCACGGCGACTGCGCTGTCGGCTGATATGTCGGGAAAATGATTCCGATAGGTAGCTACCATCCAGGGTATATCGTAGTCATGACTGAGCGACTGCTGGATAGAACGGTTGAGAAGATATTCGGCAAGTGAGTCAAACGGGTTGAGAGGTGCGTGTGCCATGACATGCACCATCTCGTCGTAATTGAATGCATTATTGACTTCGGCGAGCTTACTGGCTATGGCGCGATAGCCCGACATGACGAAGTCACGTTCCTTATAGAGTGTGTCGTCAAGGTCAAATGCCACGAGTGTCGGTATCATAATGCGGTGTAGCGGTTAATCAATTGTGCCACATGCTGAATCTGTTCATCGGAAAGGGTAGTGGAACTCGGCAGGCACAGACCGTGGGCGAACAGGCGCTCAGACACACCGTTGACGTAAGCCGGTGCGTCCTTGTATACAGGCTGCATGTGCATCGGACGCCATAACAGACGCGTCTCGATATTGTGTGATGCAAGTTTCTGGCGCAGGTCATCTGCGCTGACCGGCGATGCATCGTCAAGCAGTATTGTCGACAGCCAGTAGTTGGAATTGAATGTGTCGTCGGGGTTGGTGTGGACTGACACAACCGGGTTGTCGCGAAGTGCGTCGGCATATATGCCGTGAATGGCGCGACGGCGCTTCACGCGCCAGTCGAGTTCTTCCATCTGCGCGCACCCTATAGCTGCGCTGACATTGCTCAGACGGTAGTTGTAGCCGATAGTCTCGTGGTAGTAATACGGACGGTTTTCTCGGGCCTGTGTCGCGAGAAACAGCGCCCGCTGTGCGCTCTCCTTGTCGGGACATATAAGCGCGCCGCCTCCCGATGTCGTTATCATCTTGTTGCCGTTGAAACTGAGTATGCCGAAACGTCCGATTGTGCCGCATTTGTGTCCGTCGTATTCCGAGCCGATAGCTTCGGCGGCGTCCTCGACCACCGGAATGTCATATTCGGCGGCAATTTTCATTATCTCGTCCATCTTGGCCGGCATGCCGTATAGATGCACTACGATGATCGCTTTCGGCTTGCGCGACGTGAGTTTTATGCGTTCCTCGATGGCGGTGCGCAGGAGCGCCGAATCCATATTCCATGTCATTGGTTCGCTGTCGACGAACACCGGGCTTCCGCCGAGATATACAATTGGATTGGCTGAAGCCGAGAAGGTCATCGACTGGCATATCACTTCATCGCCCTTACCGATTCCCAACAGCGCGAGTGCTATGTGTATGGCCGCTGTTCCGGCGCTGAGAGCCACGACATTGTTTACGGCGAGATATTCGTCGAGCATCGCCTCGAAACGATTGACATACGGCCCTAACGGAGTAATCCAGGTGGAGTCTATGGCATCTTTTACATATTTGTTCTCGTTGCCGGCAAGATGCGGCAGCGACAGTTTTATTTGTTCTTCCATACCGCAAAATTACTCATTTTATCGCTCGCGGATATAATTTTGTGTACATTTTCTCGTTAATTTTTTAGAATATTTTTTCAATCCGATTATCCGGCCTCGTAGCCGGCATGACATATATCCTGACATTGAAATGAACTTACGTAAATTCTGCATATTCGTAGCCGCCGTCATGGCTTGTGCCGTAGTCGGTTACGCTCAGGTAAAAATACACGGTAAAATCATCGACAACGAGGACAAAGCTCTCGAATTTGTGACTGTACGCATAGCGGGTACGGCGCTCGGCGCCACATCGGGGCTTGACGGCACTTACTCGCTGTCGGTGCCGCAGCGCGACACAATCAATGTCGTGTTCACCTGCATTGGCTACAAGGAGGTGAACCGGCGGCTGATCGATGCGTCGGGCGACGTCACCCTCAACGTAAAGATGCTCCCCGCCACTTACGAAATAGGTGAGATAGAGGTCACCGACATCAAGAAACAGACGTCGCAGATGCAGACCATCGACGCCTCCAACGTGCGTGTATCGCCCGATGCCACAGGCGGAAGCGTCGAAGCCATGCTCGCCACTCTTGCAGGTGTCAATTCCAACAACGAGATGTCGTCGCAATATTCGGTACGTGGCGGCACTTACGATGAAAATTCGGTATATATCAACGGTACGGAGGTGTATCGCCCGCAACTTATATCGTCGGGACAACAGGAGGGGTTGAGTATCATCAATCCCGATATGGTAGGGGCTATCGGTTTCTCTACCGGAGGTTTCGGCGCTGAATATGCCGACAAAATGTCGTCGGTGCTCGACATCACCTACCGCGAGCCGGAGGCTTTCGAAGGGTCGGTGTCGGCAAGTCTTATGGGTGGAAGCGTCACTCTCGGTCAGAACTCGAAGCATTTTTCCCAGCTTCACGGATTCCGCTACAAACGTAACTCGTCGCTGCTAAGTTCTATGGACACGAAAGGGGAGTATGACCCGAATTTCCTCGATTACCAGACCAATATGGTGCTCAAGATGAATAGTAAATGGCAGTTGTCGTTTCTCGGCAATATCGCTGTCAACAATTATAATTTTACTCCGACAAGCCGTCAGACCAATTTCGGTACATCGGAGGATGCCAAGCAGTTCAAGGTGTATTTTGACGGTAAGGAAAAGGACAGGTTTGAGACCTATTTCGGCGCATTGAATCTCTCATACCGCCCGTCAAACGCCACCACGCTGTCGCTACTCGCTTCGGGCTATCTCACCAACGAGCTTGTAAGCTACGATATTTCCGGCGAATACTGGCTCGACCAGGCCGGTACAACCGGCGGCGGTAATTCCGACAATGCCGTAGGTGGCGAGCTCGGCGTAGGCCGCTACCACGAGCATGCACGCAACCGGTTGAAGATGTCGGTGATGTCTATGGGACTTAAGGGTGTCACGGGCATAAAGCATCACAACCTGTCGTACGGCATTGATTTCAAACATGAGACGATACACGAACGTTCACGTGAATGGGAGCTGCGTGACTCGGCCGGATTTACGTTGCCGACCGACCCGAATGCCATCAAGATGATTTACAATATGTCGTCGAAGCATAATATCTCGTCAAACCGTATGGCATTCTACGTGCAGGATTCCTATCGTGTCAACTCTTCGTCGGGCTATTTCGCCATCAACGGCGGATTGCGTTTCAGCTACTGGGATTTCAATAAGGAGTTTCTTGTCAGCCCCCGCGCATCGGTGGCTTTTGTGCCCGAACGCAACAACAATCTTACTATGCGTGCGGCAGCCGGTCTGTACTACCAGTCTCCGTTCTACAAGGAATACCGTATGCCTCAGGATGATGGACAAGGTAACACAGTGATAGCCCTTAACAATGAAATCAAATCGCAGCGCTCAATCCATTTCATACTCGGCACGGACTATACCTTCAGGGCATTCAATCGCCCGTTCAAGCTGTCGGGAGAACTTTATTACAAGAATCTCGGTAACCTGATACCCTACGAAATAGATAATCTGAAAATAGTCTATTCGGGTAAAAACGAGACTTCGGGCTATACGGCCGGACTTGACCTGAAACTGTTCGGACAGTTTGTGCCCGGCACCGACTCGTGGATTAGTTTCTCGCTGATGAAAACCAACGAAAAACTCAATGGCGTCAATGTGCCGCGTCCTACCGACCAGCGCTATTCGTTCGCCTTGTTCTTCACCGACTATTTCCCCAAGTTCCCGAAACTGAAATTCTCATTGCGCGGTATATTGTCAGACGGGCTGCCGACCACGGCGCCCCACGGCTCGCGCGACAAGGGATACTTCCGTGCTCCCGCCTACAAACGTGTGGACGTAGGTCTGTCGTACGCGCTCCTGTCGCCGCTGAGCGATGATGATGTCAATCCCTCCGGCCTGCACCGTTATTTCAAATCGATATGGCTTGGATTCGACGTATTTAACCTGCTCGACATATCTAATGTCAGCTCCTACTACTGGGTGACCGATGTCAACAACATCCAGTACGCCGTTCCCAACTACCTTACACGCCGCCAGTTCAACGTCCGCCTGACAATCGATTTTTGAAATATAAGGTATAATGTCAAAGTTGTTTGCTTAAGGACGTCGGGGTATTACTGAACTCGATTTTCTAAACCGCGGTTGAAAACCGCGGCTACTACGCAGTTGATTACCAGGATGTTTTACTTAGTAGACGCGGTTTTTAACCGCGTAAGGTTTAGCTTTGTAACACTCCGGTGCTCTTAAGAAAACAGCTTTGGGTATGATATTACCGTAGGATTGATGTTGAGATATTCTTTTCTCCGGTCAGTTCACCGCGGTTGCTGACTTTCTTCCCGTAATTGAATGTGTATGTGATGCTGAGTGAGATACGGCGGTGATAATCTGAGCCTAATTGCGTGATTGTGCTGTTGTACCATATCGTGCGTAATGAGTCTTTGCTGATTTCCCATGATGACCGGAAAGGATTTATGACAGACAGTTGAATGTTCCATCCCTTTGCCGCCCAGCCTGCACCTATGGAGTAACTTGCCGGCATTTTGCGCAAATATGCGGTTTCGCCGTCGACATAGCTGCTGCCGGAGTCCCAATATGCATTGAAGTAGAATTTTCCGAGATAATAGTTCGCGTTAACTGTCGCAGTGAACGGATAGTGCGATATGCTGTTGCTTCCGGTTGTTTTTAAATCGGGATTGCCGCTTATATACATTATTTCCGACTGTCGGATTATATTGGGATTTTTCATCGCGGCGTCCGGCGAAAAAGTGGCATATTGAAACCAAAGGTCCGGAGTGGATAGCGCAGAACTGTCGCTAATCGAGGCGAAGATACTGAAGGAGCTTATCGTGAATGTCGGTCAGACGGTAGATGCCTCAACGCTTATGCAGTTTATATGGCAGCGCGACGACCCCTATAGCCGCAACTCATTGCATGGGTTCATACACAAGCTCCGTCATAAACTCCGTCACGACACCTCAATATCATTGCTCAATCAGCGTGGCATAGGTTATATGCTCACTGTTCGGAAATAATATTTTCAACTCGTATCGTATTTATAATCAGTGGTATGGATTGCCTATGCGATTGTTGAGATATAATTGGAGCGGGAAAATGTTGGTAATTACGGAAATTTTTCGTTAATTTGCAGCCGCAAAGGGAACTCTAAGGAGGGATGCCTTAGACTTTGTAGCGGTCGGGTATCGTTTATCAGTCTGCTTCGGAGAGATATTCCCGTATAACTTGATTTTTCAAAGGTACAATAATTATAAGGAGCTATGACACTTACAGCTATTGCAGTGGAACATGCCGGACAATTCATGTTTCCGGCTGAATTGGCAAAATCACGTGCCGATTATTCCGAAGGCAGAATCTCTGCCGCTGAATTGAAAAAGATTGAAGATGACAGTATTGCCGCTTTGGTGGAGCAGCAGCGCAAGGCCGGACTATCGGCCATAACCGATGGCGAATTGCGCCGCAGGTCATGGGACCTCGACTTTCTTACCGGCCTTAACGGTGTGGAAAGTATGTGCGTGAAAAGCGGACATATCTGGCAGGATACTGAGCTTGGCACTGTTATACCCGAGATAGAGGGGGAGATTGCCTATAATCCCGAGCATCCTATATTTGAGCAATTCCGGTTTCTGAAAAATCTGTTGCAGCCGGGAGAGACCGCGCGTGTCACACTTCCCGCACCGGCCCATCTGCTTGTATGGATTATGCTCAACAGCAACGGAAATTCAATTCAGGTCATCGCATCCCAGCTTGCCGAGGCGTATCGTCTGACGATAAAGAAACTTTATGAGCTCGGTTGCCGCAGCATCATATTGCGTGATACGTCGTGGAACACGTTCTGCGACCACGACAAGCTGAAGCGTCTGCTTCAGGGTGGTCTTGACCCGCTGTCAATCATGCCTATGCTTACCAAAGTCAACGATGACGCGCTTGCCGATATGCCTGCCGACATGGAGCGCATACTGTCGATAAAGGCAAACTGCACCGAGCGCTTCGGTAAAGCCAGTCATCTGCATCCGCTTATCGTGAATGCAATCTTCAACCACGCCAACGTGAGCGCGCTCATGGCCGAATCGGCTACAGCATGCAATCTGCTCGGCGACCATGAGATTGCTTTCCCTGAGGGAAAAGGCCTGATACTCGGTGTCGTAGACGTAAAGCAGCCGCAACTCGAATCGCCCCAGGATATAACGGATAAAATCGACAGCGTGCTTGCCAAGGTCACTCCAGCATGGCTGCGCATCAGCCCCACCGACGGCTTCATGATTAATGACGACGCCTACGACACATCATCCTTCATGCCCGAAGACCAATGGCGTAAAATAGCCCTGCTGCAAAGCGTTGTTGATAATAATTGACATATAGATAAAACGCATTTCAAAACTCACCGCGGTAAAAAACGCGGCTACTCGTCTGATTCGATTGATAATCGGTTGCGTAGTAGCCGCGTTTTTTACCGCGGTGAGTTTTGAGGTCACTAAAATTATATTAGCGCTGATTGTAGACGCCTATTTCGTGGAGTGTCATTTTTTCGGCGGTGGGATGGAATGTCACTTTTACTGCGGATGCGTTGACTGTGTCGAATTGGTGTATCTTTACTTTACCTGACTGAGGTTCTACGGGGATTTCAACCCATTTGCCGTCGGCATCGTAGAATATGCGATAGCTGTCGAAGCTGCGGTTGTGGTCGGTCAGGGTGATTGTGTTGATAGGAGTTGAACGGTCGAGTTTGACCATGTACCACGGTTCTTTTACGCAACGGTTGGAAATCCATGCCGAGCCGAAATTGTCGTCGTTGGCATAGTCCATGATCGAACCGTCGTCGCTCCATGATGATTCGGCGGGACGGCGTTTGGCAATGTTTTCGGCGGTGATGGGACGGTTGCCGGCGGTGAGCGTTTTGTCTTTGCCTTCGCGGTGTTTCCACAGACGGCCTATCTCTTCGAGGGCTTTCATCGCGTTGTCGTCAATAAGACCGTCGGTGTTGGGCGCAACGTTGAGGATGAATGTGCAGTATGCCTCGTTGAACGGAATGATATTTTCCTCCACAAGCCATTTGGGCGATTTGACCTCGGTAGTAGGATAGTCCGATTTCCAGAACCATGCGCCGTTGAGCGGGAGGCATGATAGTGCGGGAAGCACGTTGGTATCAGTCGAAATGTGCTGTCCGGCATTCTGCTCGAACGACTTAATGTCGGTGTAGAAAAGAACGTCCTGAGGATATTTTGCCGAGTTGAGCTCCATTACGAGGCAGTCGGGCTGCAGTTGCTTGATATAATGGTAGATGTCGTCGAACGGAATTTCCTCGTAGCTGATACGCGACCAGGGCGCATCCCAACCGTCGATTATGATACCCGAAATCGGTCCGTAGTTGGTGAGAAGTTCGTGGAGCTGACGTTTTATATAATCGGTATGGGTCGGGTTGATGAATCCGGGACGGATACGATGATGCGTGTCGAGTATGGAGAAATATAGCATCACGCCGAGTCCTTCTTTACGGAATGCGTCGGCATATTCCTTGACAACGTCGCGTCCGAAACCGCTGTTCACGCAGTTGTAGTCGGTAGTTTCCGTATCCCAGATGCAGTAGCCGCTGTGGTGTTTGGTAGTGAGGCAGCCGAATTTCATGCCGGCGAGTTTGGCTCCTTTCGCCCATTGCTTGCAGTCAAGTTTTTTAGGGTTGAATGTCTCTGCAGGCTGGTCGGGGTCAGGCCAGTCTTGGTCGACAAACGTAGGCATATTGAAATGGATGAACATGCCGAAGCGGTCGTTGACAAACTTCTGTTGCATTTCGGTCAGATTGTCGGCCCGGGCACCGGAACATAGCATTGCCAATACGATTGACAAGAAAAATTTTTTCATGTAAATGTCAGATTTGTTAAGGGTTAATTGGTTTGTATTTTTTATTTTTCCAAAACAAAGTTGCTCTGTTCCGACTTCTAATTCCGTATCAAAGTCGGAAATCAGCAACGGTGTTGTCAAAGTCAATATCGACACTGTAACGGGTAATATTACCTCGCTACGCATCAATGGCAGCGATTATAACTATATAAACAAAGGAGCGAATCAGTTCGTATGGCTTCCGGTCAATGTCGATGAACCGCAGACCGACAAAGTCGTTTCAATCGAGATTACTGAAAACGGGCCCCTCGTATCGGAAGTGACGGTGACATCGGAAGCGCGCGGCTGTAATTCACTTACACGTTCCGTGCGTCTGATTGCCGGACAGCCTTGGGTTGAAATCTCCAATACAGTCGACAAGCAAGCCACTCCCGACAAGGAAAGTATCCATTTCGGTTTCGATTTCAACATACCGCAGGCAGTCACCAACATAGATATTCCCTGGGGCGTGATGCAACCTGATAAAGACCAGTGGAAACAGGCTAATCGCAACTGGATGGCATTGCAGCGCTGGGCCGATATCTCAAACGATACCCACGGCGTGACATGGTGCTCGCTCGACGCTCCGCTTATGGAATACGGTGGCTGTTTCGCCAATATCGCCACAGGCTGGGGTAACGGCGGCGACTTCAGCGAATATTGACCGCTAATTATAGTCCTGCAACATCCTCCTAATAAATCTATGATTCAGTCGCCGCAGCTGTCAAGGCCGAGCTGGATTATTTCGTCGTCGGCATCGTTGCGCGCGGCACAATCGTTGAGCGGCGGTATACGCTTTATTATTCTGGCGGGATTGCCTGCTACGATTGTGTCAGCCGGTACGTCTTTGGTGACTACGCTTGCAGCTCCGACTACGGCATTATCTCCTACGGTGACTCCGGGTAATATCGTCGCTCCCGCTCCAATCCATGCATGCTTGCCTATGTGAATAGGTCGGCATGTGATGACCTGCCGCTCATATAAATCATGGTTGTTGCTTATAAGCTGCACATTGGCGGCTATCATCGCATCGTCATCTATGGTTATGCCCCCGGCCGACATCATAAGGCATCCGGGCATGACGATGACGTTGCGGCCGATTGTGACGCAATGGAATCTGACGCCCGATAACGGCGTCCCTACGCGGCTGCCTGTTCCCATGTCGGGAAATAGTTTCAGCATAAGCTGATTGTATTCCTCCGTACCGGGCATCGTATGGTTAAATCTGAACAGCAATTGCGATTGCTCCGCTGCCAAGGCCAATTCCTCAGCAGTCTGTTTTGTGACATCTATCCTTATTTCTTCCATAATACTATTACATGTTTAGTGACCTTATATCGGGCTTCGTCTCATTGCTATGAAATCCGGGTACAAGTATTATTGCAAATTTAACGTTTCCTCAAACTTTGGCAAAATAATTGTCCCGCGTTTAGCTTATTAATACTTCGTTAAAATTTTATCCAATCCGTTGAAAATAAATGAGTTGATTAACAAAGTTTAGCATAATAAAATAGGTCAAGTAACTGATTTTCAGTAACTTTAATGGTATCCTGCCACACATTAAAGCGATGCAGAAAACAGCACTTGACCGATATGAGGAAATCGTAATCGAAGCCTTGAGATGTTGCTCGGCGAAGTTACGCAAAAGTTTTCAAACAGCCTTCATCCAGACGATGGTTTTATATATGATTTTGCCAAGAAAGATAAATTTCAAGCAGATGGGACACTACTCAGACAGTTGCGAGCAGCGGTTCCGCCAGCTTTATGAGCGTGACT
>CEAC01028751.1_pt1 | contig 112187 bp, 94 predicted proteins | sample 557411 | NCBI WGS metagenome assembly CEAC01 (sample SAMEA3182094, study PRJEB8094) | gut metagenome | biome: human; feature: gut; material: Stool; isolation source: human stools | place: Canada | collected 2012-02-21
GATCTCACGTTGCGAGCACTCCCTGCTGACAAGAAGCGTCATCATTATCGCTGATATTAGAGTCTGAGCTTTTAATTTACTGATCTTAAAATCGTATACGCTTGTGTCCTGCTCCTTTATCACTTCCGTAACCTCCTTGAAAAGACTTCTGATATTTGCGGGACTATCCTTAAACTCTTTTTTTATTCGCTTTGTCATTGCTAATTATATTTGATAATAGAATAACAGCCAGAATGGAAAAAAGATGTTGAAAGATTGACCAGTAGTAGGAGCAGCCCTACATCATGCGTTGCCGACATCCGTTCTGCAACATCCTTCCTGCTGTCAGTTGATTGTTAGAGCTTGGCAGGGCAGCGCCGTAGGACTGATTTTTGGGCGTGGGTTATACCAGTGCTATGGCGAAGACTTCGCTTACGGTGTCGACGTAGTGGAAGGTCAGGCCTGTGCGGTATTTTTCGGCTATGTCTTCCACGTCCTTGCGGTTTTCGGTCGAGAGGATTATGTCGGTGATACCGGCGCGTTTTGCCGCAAGAATTTTTTCTTTGATGCCGCCTACGGGGAGAACTTTTCCGCGGAGTGTGATTTCGCCTGTCATGGCGAGACGTTCCGCTACTTTGCGGCCTGTGAAGGCTGATGCTATCGAAGTAGCCATCGTGATACCCGCCGACGGGCCGTCCTTGGGTATGGCACCCTCAGGCACATGGATGTGGAGGTCGGTTTTCTCAAAACGTTCGTACGGTATCCCGAGCATGTCGGCATGCGATTTAACGTATTGTAGTGCTATCATGGCCGACTCTTTCATCACGTCGCCGAGATTGCCGGTCAGGGTAAGTTTCTCGCCTTTGCCGCTGCTGAGCGATGTCTCGATAAAGAGTATCTCGCCGCCTACGGCTGTCCATGCCAAGCCGGTGACGACACCGGGGAATGAATTGCCTTCATACCGGTCCTTGCTGTATTTTGCAACACCGAGATATTCCTTTATGTCGGCACTTTCAATCGGCATTTTCACTTCCTTCTCGCTGATGGTGCGGTAGACAACCTTACGGGCTATCGAAGCGAGCGCTTTTTCAAGCTGACGCACTCCGCTTTCGGCTGTATAGCTTTCAATGACGAGTGCGAGCGCATCGTCGCTGAGCTGCAGCTCTTTATAGCTGAGGTTATATTCTTTGCGCAGACGCCGAATGAGATAGTCGCGGGCGATAGCGATTTTCTCCTCAAGGATATAACCCGACAGGTCGATGACTTCCATACGGTCAATGAGCGGACGCTGCACGGTCTCGAGCGTATTGGCCGTGGCGATGAAAAGCACTTTTGAAAGGTCGAAATCCACATCTATATAGTTGTCGTGGAAACGGAAGTTCTGTTCGGGGTCGAGCACTTCGAGGAGGGCGGCTGCCGGGTCGCCCTTGTAGTCATTGCCGATTTTGTCAATCTCGTCGAGCATGAGCACCGGATTGGAGGTGCCTGCGCGGCGTACCGCCTCGATGATGCGTCCGGGCATGGCACCGATATATGTGCGGCGGTGACCGCGTATCTCGGCCTCGTCATGCAGGCCGCCGAGCGATATGCGCTGGAATTTGCGTCCGAGCGCGTCGGCTATCGACTGCCCGAGCGATGTCTTGCCGACTCCCGGAGGGCCTACAAGGCATAAGATGGGTGACTTGCCGTCGGGATTGTGCATCAGCACCGCAATCTGCTCGAGTATGCGTTCCTTTACCTTCTCCAGTCCGTAGTGGCAGCTGTTGAGCACTTCTTCGGCTCGGCCGAAGTCGCGGTTAAGTTCGCTGCTGATGCCCCAGGGAAGTTCGAGAAACGTTTCCAGATAGGCATACTGCACGCTGTAGTCGGGAGCCTGCGGGTTGAGGCGCTGCAGTTTGTCGAGTTCTTTCTCGAAATGTGCCGCGGCTTTTTCGGGCATAGTGAGTTTTGAGGCCCGCTCCCTGAAATTATCGGCGTCGTTGTCGTCGCCGTTGAGCTCGCGGTCGATGGCCTCCATCTGGCGCTGAAGGAATACGCGGCGTTGCTGGTCGTCAAACGATTCGCGGGCACGCTGATGCACGGTCTGGGCTATGCTCAGCATCTCCTCATGCTTGACAAGCTCGTTGAACAGGGTCTGCGCACGCTCTTTCAGACGGTACATGGCGAGCAGTGACATCTTCACCTTGATGTCGATGGGCACATGGGTGGCGGTCATGTTGACCAATTCCTCGCGTCCCATGCCGCTGTTGGAGAGGTTGAAAAGCAGGTCGACCTCGACCGGCGATTCATGTCCGCCCGACGCGAGCTTCGACGCGGTCGACTTTATTTCGTCGCATAATGCCGAGAACTCTTTGTCGGAATCCTTGGGATACGTCTCGTTGATTATTTTCACCTGCGCGCTTATCGGAGCCTCAGGCAAAAGTATGCCTGCGCCTTTGCCGGTGATTTTGAATTTGGCGGTGCCGCGCACTATGGCTGTGCTCGTATTGTCAGGGAGCTGTATCACCTGGAGCACGTCGCCGATTACGCCGTAATGGAACAGCGAGTTGAGCGAGGGGTCGTCCTCCGACGGGTCGAGCTGGCATACGATACCGATGGGTATATTGCGCTTTTTCGCCAGTTCGGCAATGTGGAGCGAGGTCTCGCGGCCAAGTTTTATGGGGATTGTGACATTTGGGAAAAGCACGACATTGCGCGTGGGGAGAATAGGTACATCGGTGGGGTCGACATTAAGTTCCTTGCGTTTTGTTTCTCCCAACTCTATATGTCCGATTGACAATATCGGTCCCTGGTCGTTGTTATGGCTGAAATTCATTAGACTGAAAGTTGCAGGTTTTGAAAAAATTATGCGTCGGCGTTGCGGAGCTTACCTGAAGCTCCGGCAATTTTAGAGATTGTCTAAAATTCATCTTACTTTGCTTTTGAGGGTCTTGTCAGCGTCTTTTTGCTCGCTCTTCAGTCACGTAGCTACGGCTACGCTCGTTCATCGCAAGCAAAAATTCATCTGACAATCCCTCTCAAAATCTGCATCATATAAATTTATACAATCTCTAAGGCCGGAAAAATATATTGCAAATATTGTGCCAAAGTTACGAATTTTCCGTCAATATAACAACTCGCCATGACTTATGATTATGGTAGGTGTGATTACGGTCGTGATTACGATGCTAAAGGGTTTTGCTAATGCCGTACAATAAAATCAGATAGGGTGCGTTTATTAAGGGATTGTCTTAAATTTAAATCTGTATAAAATGAGAAAATATGCGTTGATGTTTCTGACAGCATTGTTGTCGGTCGCAGTCAGTGGCTGTAATGACGACGATGATATGATGGATACTAAATTGATTAAAGGACAGTGGGAAGTGGTATCGGAAGACAGCCCGGAATATACGTGCATCTATGATTTTACTACCCGGAGTGAACTTACGTGGTCATGGGGAAATCTGAATACTTATTACCTTAGCGCCAGTGGGAATCCGATATATGATAAGTCGTATTCATGGCATGTGTCGGACCCGGCAAACGAGAATCCGGTATATCTTGACATCGTATTGAAGGAGGGTGATTAGACGGTCGGTGAGCCTGTATATTATATTGTGGAAAAGCTGACAGCTTCGGAAATGATATTGAAGGAAACCGGCGAGTCAAAGCCTCAGATAAAATTCCGGCGCCGGAATGATTTAACTCTGTAAAGAAATAAAGGGGCTATATCTGAAAATTTCCGCAGTTAAAAACTGCGGCTACTATGAGCCTGATTGTCAGGCGCGACAAAAGTAGTGGCCGAGGTTTCCGTCTGCGGGAATTTTTTTATTTATGTGGTGTAGGGTGTAACAATCGAGGGTGTTTTTCCGTCTTAATGGTAAAAAGGTTCCTTTTAAAAATTTTATCAATCGAAATGAACAAATATTACCAATTGAGATGAAACATAAGTTGTCAGCAGCCGTTATGTTGCCTTGTGCCTTGTTGGCCGGCGCACAGACGGAGAGTCCGGATTCTATTTCGGTCAAGGAACTTGAAGAAATTGTAGTCGAGGCACCCAAGGTTGTGCGCAAGGCCGACATGGAGGTGTACCACCCGTCGCAAAGCGCTGTCGAGGCTTCAAAAAACGGCTTGCAACTGCTCACTAACCTGATGATTCCGACGCTTGCGGTGAGCGACATGCTTGGCACGGTAGAAGCTGCCGGGCAGTCGGTACAGTTACGAATAAATGGCCGGGAATCAACAATAACCCAGGTGCGTGCGCTGCTGCCTGAAACAATCAAGCGCGTTGAGTGGATTGACAATCCCGGACTGCGTTACGGCGGAGCTACATACGTGCTCAATTTTATTGTCACAAATCCTACTGTCGGAGGCTCGCTCCAGACGCAGGCACGTCCGGCACTCAACCAGGCGTGGGGATTTTATATGGCCGACGCCAAATTCAATACCGGGCACTCGCAGTGGGAGGTCGGGGCAAATTACAAGCTGACAAACAAAGTAAAGACCCATCGCGACTATACAGAGACGTTTACATATCCCGACGGCACAGCGCTGACCCGACAGGAAACGCCACGCGGTGGCGCGATAGACAATACGTTCGGCAACGCGTGGGCTTCATACAACTACATTAAACCGGACACTACCGTATTCATTGCCGAGCTTGGATTTTTCCACGATTTTACAAACAAAACCGGTTATAAAGGATTATTGTCGCTCAGTGACGGCTCTGATGATATATTACTGTCAGATATACAGGGGTCAAAAGGTTCGACTCCGTCGTTGTCACTCTATCTACAGCAGAATTTCAGCCGCAATCAGATGCTTATTGTCGATTTTCAGAGTTCGTTTTATTACGGAAAGTCATACTCCGACTATATAGAGCAACTTGCCGGAGCACCTTTACCTCGAACCGACATTCATACCGACATACGCGACCGCAACCAGGCGTATGCCATCGAGGCCGACTATGTGAAGAACTGGAGTAAGTCGCGTTTTACGGCAGGAGTGTCGTATAATGCCAACCGTAACCGGTCGGAATATATGTCGCTCGGAGGAGAGATTTTCCATCAGCGTCAGGACAAGGTGTATTTCTTTGCCGAATATTTCCGCCGTTTCGGCAAATGGACCGCTACCGCAGGCATTGGCGCGCAGTATACCGATTTTCTTTTCAAAGAATCCAACAGGGGAAACCATACGTGGAGCGCGCGTCCGAAGGCCACGCTGACGTATTCGATTAACAGTAACCATAATCTGCGGCTCAATTTCACATCGTGGCAGTCGACGCCATCGCTTGCCGAGACCAATGTCGTGCCGCAGCAGCTCGACGGATTTCAGTGGAGAGTCGGCAATCCGAATCTCAAGACGGCCAATTCGTATATGCTGACTTTCCGTTACGGGTTCAGTATTCCGCGTGTAGACGGGTCGTTCGGCATCAGGGCATTCACGTCGCCAAATGCCATCACTCCCTTGCTGCAGTGGGACGACGAGAAACTGGTCACTACATACGAGAACAGCCGTGGGCTGCAGAACCTGTCGTTTTTCCTCGCTCCGCAGATAGAAATCATACCTGACTGGCTCACCGTGAGCGGCTATGTGCAGTTCCGCACGGAGCGCATGCGCGGGGTGGGATATGACTTGCGCAACAACGGCTGGAGCGGCAATGCAACTGTACAGTTGGCGCACTGGGGCTTTGTGCTGACAGGGGAATATCAACGTGCACAGCGCGATTTATGGGGCGAGAAAATAAGCTGGGGAGAAGATCTTAATGTCATTGATTTGAGTTATAACTGGAAGCAGTGGCAGTTTGGCGCCGGTATACTCATGCCGTTCGGCAAGTATGACCAGGGCTCGAAGATGATGAGCAAATGGAATACCAACGAACAGCACATGCGTCTGAACATGCGCATGCCATACATCACGGTGAGCTACAACGTGCAGTGGGGACGACAGAAACGCGGCGCGCAGAAACTTGTTGAGGTAAACGCAGATGCCGACCGCTCAACTACTGGAGGAAGGTAAAGGAAATCGCTTGATTCAGACGATAATACAGACAGTTTTTTTATTCAATCACACACGACCTGCGACAGTGATGCCGCGGGTCGTGTGTGATATAAAAATGGTTATTTATAACCATTGCATGTCATTGTGGTAATGGTTATTTTTGCAATGGTTTTGAGATGTCGGGGTGAGGTATTGGGTTGGCTGAGGAGAATGATAAGATTATTACACGACAATGACTGAAAAAGAGAAGATGCTTTGCGGCATGATATATGATGCCAATTATGATCCGCAATTGATTGAGGAGAGGCTTGTGTGCAAGGAGCTGTGCCGGGATTATAATGATTTGCGTCCCAAGGATATTGCAGGTCGAGATGCATTGTTGCGAAAGATACTCGGTGCGGCAGGTGACGGGTTGCTTGTCGAACAACCGTTCTATTGCGATTACGGATATAATATCCGAGTTGGAAAGAATTTTTTTGCCAATTTCAATCTGGTGATACTTGATGAGGCTCCGGTCACGTTCGGCGACAATGTGTTCATAGCGCCCAATTGCGGATTTTATACGGCAGGGCATCCTGTCGATGCCGCTGAGCGGAACAAAGGACTGGAATATGCGAGGCCGATAACCGTAGGCAACGATGTATGGTTCGGCGCCGGAGTCTCGGTGCTTCCCGGTGTCACAATAGGCAACAACTGTGTGATAGGAGCGGGCAGTGTCGTAACAAAGAATATTCCGTCAAACAGTGTGGCAGTCGGTAACCCGTGCCGCGTAATAAAGAGAATAGATTAACTTTCGGCAGCGTCGGGCTTTTTTAAGCTACTTGGCAAGGCTATAAACGAAAAAAGTAACACGTTCAAATCATATTGATTTATAACGTGTTACTTGGCGGAAAGAGCGGGATTCGAACCCGCGAACGGCTTTCGGCCGTTACAGACTTTCCAGGTCTGCCTCTTCAGCCACTCGAGCATCTTTCCATTTTTTTGAGCTCTCTGTGCCTCTGAATACGCCTTTCCAGGCGTGCCTCTTCAGCCACTCGAGCACCGCTCCAATTTTGGTGATTTGATGTTGTTGTGCTTGGCTTGATGCGTTTTGCTGCGCATTTGCGGTGCAAAGGTACGGTATTTTTTTTGTTTTTGCGAGTTTTTTGTGAATTTTTTTGGAGGGTTTGTATGTTTTTGACGCTTTTTTGAGAAAAAGTTTTTTTAAATTTGCAGATGGGGCAGGTATAGGGAGATTGGTTGGGGGGATAGGGGCAATGGAGCCAATAGGACTAATAAGGCCAATAGGAGTAATGGGGCTAATAGGGTCAATAGGCCGAATTATTAAGATTTAAGACCGGTCGTAGGTCGGATAGGGGTGATGGGTCGGATGTTGAGTGTTATTTTTTATTAGTTTATTCTTTTTAATTATTTGATATTGTGATGAAGAGTCTGTTTTTGTTTTTGGGTATGGGTTGCGCCGCTGTCGGGTGCGGGGCGGCTGTGGTTACGTCGCCCGACGGTGGTATTGAGGTGAATGTTGATGTGGACGGGTCGGGGAAACCTGTTTATAGTGTCAGCTATAAGGGGATGCCTGTGGTGGCTGAGAGCGGATTGGGGATTTCGGCCAAGGAGGGCGCTATAGGTGCGGGGTATGGTGTGGAATTTGATGATGTTACGACTTTTGATGAGGTATGGACTCCGGTATGGGGAGAGTTTGCCGAAGTAAGGAACCATTATAATGAGTTGCTGGGCAAGTTCAGGGGGAAGAGCGGATTGGATTTTAATCTGCGTGTCAGGGTATTTGACGACGGTGTGGGATTCAGATATGAGTTGCCTCAGAGCGGTGACAATTATTTCCTGTCGGTGACGGGTGAGAATACGGAGTTTAATTTTGCCGATGACTATACGGTATTTGCTATACCGGGCGATTATGATACGGATGAGTTCCTCTATACGAAATCTGCAATCAGTGAGCTGGGTGAGAAGATGCCTCATGCGCGTCATTCGGAGTCGACGCTTATAGACGGTCTGGCCGTACAGACTCCGGTAATGATGAAGCATCCTGAAGGGAAGGTGTATGTGAATGTGCATGAGGCTGCGCTCGTAGGGTATCCGGCGATGGCTCTTGATGTCGATACTGCCAAGCTGAGTTTCAAGTCGCACCTGACTCCGGGCGCTGACGGTATGAAGGGATATGTGCAGCTGCCTTTCAGCACGCCGTGGCGTACACTGATAATAAGCGACGACGCCCGCGACATACTGGCGTCGCAACTGATATTCAATTTGAATGAGCCTTCGAAAATCGAGGATACGTCGTGGATCTATCCGCAGAAGTTCATGGGTGTATGGTGGGAGATGTTTCTCGGCGGCAATTCGTGGGCTTACAGCGATGACCTCAGCACGCGTCCCGGTGTGACGGATTATACGAAGGTGAAACCGAACGGACGGCATGCCGCCAATACGGAGAATGTGAAAAAGTATATAGATTTCGCTGCGGAATCGGGTATCAAAAGTGTGCTTGTGGAGGGCTGGAATGAAGGTTGGGAAACCTGGACCGAGGGGCGTAAGAACCGTCATTTCCTCTTTGACAAGGCTTATCCCGATTTTGATGTAGAGGAGCTTGAAATGTATGCCAAGAATAAGGGTGTGAAACTGATAATGCATCACGAGACGTCGGCCAATGCGGCTGATTACGAACGTCAGCTCGACGCGGCCTTTGATTTTATGAATGCTCATGGATATGATGCCGTGAAAACCGGATATGTGGGTTATATTATACCGCGCGGCGAGCATCATTCGTCGCAATGGATGAATGACCACTATATCGAAGTGGTGCGACGTGCCGCCGACCATAAGATTATGGTGAACAGTCATGAGGCTGTAAGGCCAACGGGACTGATGCGCACATGGCCTAACTGGGTGGCGCAGGAATCGGCCCGCGGCGGTGAGTATGAGGCTATGGGTGGCAATCCTCCGGAACACACCACGATATTGCCGTTTACCCGATTGAAAGGCGGCCCGATGGATTATACGCCCGGTATTGTCGAGACGGACTTGGCTTCCTACGGTTTCGGCAACGGGTCGAAGCCGGGTACGACGGTGGCACGACAGTTAGCTTTGTATCTGACTATGCCGTCGCCGATGCAGATGGCGTGCGACAAGCCGGATAGCTATCGCAAGTATGCCGATGCATTCGAGTTTATCAAGGCTGTGCCTGTGGAGTGGAAGACTTCGGTATATCTTGAGGCGGAGCCTGGCGATTATATCACCGTGGCGCGTCAGGATAAAAACAGCGATGACTGGTATATCTGTGCGATAACCGATGAGAACGCGCGCAAGACGAAGATTAAACTCGATTTCCTGCCGAAAGGGAAGAAGTATGTGGCTACCGTGTATGAGGACGGGAAGGATGCCGATTACCGCAGCAATCCCAAGTCGTATAAGATTTATGAGAAGAAGGTGGACAGCAAGAGCGTCATTGCGCTGGAATTAGCTCCCGGCGGCGGAGCGGCTGTTATGCTCCGGGCTTCGGACAATTAGTAATTAGTAATTAGCAATTAGTAATTGGGTGGGTGAAAGCTCGCTTAAGGGAGTGGGTTGTTTGAGCAAGAAGGACTTTAAAGTCGATAAGGTCATTAAAGTCATTAAGGTCATTAAGGTCACTAAGGTTCCACAACCTTAGTGACCTTAATGATTTTATTTGTTATCGGAGTGTATTTTGATGGTGGAATATGATGGGAGAGATGTGGTATTATTGGATGGGGATTAGAGGCGGGAGGTGAGGATGGGGAGGATTGATTTTTTCCATTGGGCGAAGTCGCCGGCCAGGATATGGTTGCGGGCTTCGGTTACGAGCCAGAGGTAGAAGGCAAGGTTGTGGATGGAGGCTATCTGCATGGCGAGGATTTCATCGGCTATGAAGAGATGGCGCAGGTAGGCTCTCGAGTATGCGCGGTCGACGTAGGAGGGGCCGTCTTCCTGAATGGGGGAAAAGTCGTCGGCCCATTTCTTGTTGCGCATGTTCATTATGCCCCGGGAGGTGAAGAGCATGCCGTTGCGGGCATTGCGTGTGGGCATTACGCAGTCCATCATGTCGACTCCGCGCTCAATGGCCTCGAGTATGTTGGCCGGAGTACCGACGCCCATCAGATAGCGGGGGCGGTCGGCGGGGAGGATTTCGTTGACTACTTCAATCATGTCGTACATCACTTCGGCCGGTTCGCCGACGGCGAGACCTCCGATAGCATTGCCTTCGGCACCGAGGTCGGCGACAAATTTTGCTGACTCGCGGCGAAGGTCGGGATATGTGCATCCCTGCACGATGGGGAAGAATGCCTGTGAATGGCCGTAGCGAGGCGACGTGGCATTGAACCGGTCCCAGCCTCGGCGCAGCCAGCGGTGGGTGAGGGCAAGCGACTTGGTGGCGTAGGCACGGTCGGATGTGCCGGGAGGGCATTCGTCGAGTGCCATCATGATGTCGGAACCTATCGAACGCTGTATGTCGACGACTTTTTCGGGAGTGAAAAGGTGTTTGGAGCCGTCGATATGCGAACGGAAATAGGCTCCTTCCTCTTTCAGCTTGCGGTTGGAGGAGAGGGAGAATACCTGAAAGCCGCCTGAATCGGTAAGGATAGGGCGTTCCCATCCGTTGAATTTATGGAGGCCGCCGGCTTTCTCTATGATGTCCATGCCGGGACGGAGATAGAGATGGTAGGTGTTGCCGAGTATGATTTTCGCGTTGATGTCGTCGCGCAGTTCGTGTTGGTGGACGGCTTTGACCGTACCCTGGGTACCCACCGGCATGAAGATAGGGGTGGGTATATCGCCGTGGTCGGTGTGTATGATGCCGGCACGTGCGCCGGAGTTTTTGTCGGTGGTCTGTAATGTAAATTTCATGAGCGGGAATTTACCTGTATTTTGTCAAAAATATAATTGTGGAACTGGATACGTGCGGAGGGGGAGGAAAAGGAGTTTTTATCAATCAGGATAAATCCTGCAGGGGAGGAGTCACAGATGATTGTATCTAACGGGTCGCCGGGTGTTATTTCCCGAATTTGTGTTATCGGGATGGTGAATTGATGTGAAGGGCGGTCGTCGGGAGTGACGCTGATGATGACACTATCGGCCGGAATGTCGAGCGAGAGGGTGACAGGCGCAGTCGACAGCATGACTATGCGGGGCGTGAGCCCGTAGTAGTAATAGACTATCATCAGTGCCGTAGGGGATATGATGAAAATGAATATCAGCGCCACTATGAAGAATGCTGCATCGACAGCAAATCCCATAACGGCGAATGCTGCCAGCGCGGTGAGGAACAGGAGCAGATAACGGCTGAACCAACGCTTCATGATGCGCCGGATATATGTGGCCGAAGATATTCTGAACGGTTCTGTCGATATTACCATCAGTCAGTACGGGAAAATTAAAAAGGATGGACATGACGCCGCGACGTCGGTCCATCCTATATGCGGTTTGCTACAATTTCGTATATTATAACAACAGGCGAGAAATCGGAGTCAATCGAAATATGTTGAACAAACGGCGCGAAAACCATACTGAAAAAGTAGCTTTTGTTTTCATAAGGCGAAGAGTTTAATAGGTCTTTGCTTATGAAACACGGCCGTAAGGATTTTGTTCGCCTGAAATTATAATTTTATATATGCGTCATCGCGTGATGGCGCATATACAGGCAGAATGGATCAGTCGAGTTTGTGGATTACGAGGCCGGAGCGGAGTTTGGGCTCGAACCATGTGGTCTTGGGGGGCATGATGTTGCCCGTATCGGCGATGTCGATGAGTTGTTTCATCGATACGGGATAGAGCGCCAATGCCACTTTCATCTCACCGGAGTCGACGCGCTGTTTCAGTTCGCCGAGGCCGCGGATGCCGCCTACGAAATCGATACGTTTGTCGGAACGGAGGTCGGTGATGCCGAGGATATCGCGGAGAATGAGATCGGACGACACGGTCACGTCGAGACAGCCGATGGGGTCATTGTCGTTGTAGGTGCCTTCGTGGGGTGTAAGAGAGTACCAGTGTCCGGCGAGATAGAGCGAGAAGTTGTGCAGACGTGCGGGACGGTAAATCTCGGCGCCCATATCGACAACATCGAAATTCTCTTTCAGACGTTCGATAAACTGCTCATTCGACAATCCGTTGAGGTCTTTTACTACGCGGTTGTAGTCGATAATCTTGAGGTGCGATGCCGGGAAAGCGACTGCAAGGAAGTAGTTGTACTCCTCGTCGCCGCGGTGGTCCGGATTGTTTTTGGCCTTCTCATTGCCTACGAGGGCGGCGGCAGCTGTACGGTGATGGCCGTCGGCTATATAGAGAGAGGGCATTTTCGCGAACTCTTCGGTGATGGCCTGAATGGTGGCTTTGTCGGAGATGACCCAGAAGTGATGGCCGAAGCCGTCGGGCGCAACGAAATCGTATTCCGGTTCGCCGGCCGTTACTTTAGTGATAATATCCTGGAGGACATCATTGTCGGGGAATGCGAAGAATACCGGCTCGATGTTGGCATTGTTGATGCGCACATGCTTCATGCGGTCTTCCTCCTTGTCGCGGCGGGTAAGTTCGTGCTTTTTGATTTTGCCCGTCATGTAGTCGTCGACGTTTGCGGCGATGACGAAGCCGTACTGTGTGCGGCCGTCCATCGTCTGCGCGTAGATGTAGTATTTGTCTTCGTCGTCCTGAACGAGCCATCCCTGCTGCTGGAAATTGTTGAAATTCTCGACAGCCTTGTCGTAGACTTTTGGGTCGTGCTCGTCGGTGCCCGGAGCAAAATCGATTTCGGGCTTTATGATGTGGTACAGCGACTTGGGATTGCCTTCAGCTTCGGCACGCGCTTCTTCGGAATTGAGAACATCGTAGGGACGTGAGGCAACTTCAGTGACTAACTGACGGGGAGGGCGTACGCCGCGGAACGGTTTGATTTTAGCCATGGTGGGAAGAATTTAAGGTTGTGTTACTTGCGGACGATCGTCTGCTGACGGTCGGGGCCGATAGATACGATAGTGATGGGCACACCGAGCTGCTGTTCGAGGAACTTGATGTAGTCGTTGAACTGAGCGGGGAACTCGCTTTCATCCTTGAACTGAGTCATGTCGGTGAGCCATCCGGGAATGTTGACATAAACAGGCTTGATGCGGGAGTCGTCGACAGTGAAGGGGAATGTGTCGACGCGCTCGCCGTCGATTTCGTAGGCCACGCATGCGCGGATTTCGGGGAATGTGTCGAGGACATCGCTTTTCATCATTATCAGCTGTGTCACGCCGTTAATCATGATGGCGTAGCGGAGAGCCACGAGGTCAATCCATCCGCAGCGGCGTTCGCGTCCGGTGACGGCGCCGTATTCGTGGCCGAGGTCGCGTATCTTCTTGCCTGTCTCGTCGTGGAGTTCGGTGGGGAACGGTCCGGAGCCTACGCGTGTGCAGTAAGCCTTGAATATACCGTAGACTTCACCGATTTTGTTGGGGGCGACACCGAGACCGCAGCATGCGCCGGCACTGATGGTGTTGGATGAAGTGACAAAGGGATATGAACCGAAGTCGACGTCGAGGAGAGTGCCCTGCGCACCTTCGCACAGGATTGATTTGCCCTCCTTGAGGAGGTTGTTTATGAAGTACTCGGAGTCGATAAGGTCGTAGGTGAGTATATATTTTACAGCGTCGAGCCATTTAGCCTCGAGCGCGGAAATATCGGGAGTCTCGCCCATGGAGGCAAGAATGCGGAGATGACGGTCGCGGGCGGCGTTGTAGGCCGAGAGGTCGCCGTGCTCCATATTGCCGAGACGGAGGCCGTTGCGCGACACCTTGTCGGTGTAGGTCGGGCCGATGCCTTTGCCGGTGGTGCCGATTTTAGCATCGCCTTTGGCTTTCTCGTTGGCAGCGTCGAGCAGACGGTGGGTAGGAAGGATAAGATGTGCCTTGCGGGAAATCTTCAGCACCTTGCGGAGGTCTACTCCCGATGCTTCGAGGGCCTGCGCCTCTTCCTGAAAAAGCACCGGGTCGAGAACGACGCCGTTGCCTATTATGTTGACCTGGTCTTTCTGGAAAATACCGGAAGGGATAGAGCGGAGAACATATTTCTTTCCGTCAAATTCGAGTGTGTGCCCGGCATTGGGACCGCCTTGGAAACGTGCCACCGCATCGTAACGCGGAGTCAGAACGTCAACGACTTTTCCTTTACCCTCGTCGCCCCACTGGAGGCCGAGCAAAATATCAACTTTCATTTTTCTATTGGTTGTGTATGTGATGTTATATTGATTACTTATTGTCAGTCTTGTCGCGATGTTTTATGCGCCGGCTGCATTGGGAGCAGGTACCGTAGACATAGAATTGGAAATATTCGGGAGTGAAAGCCTGATACCGGCGCTGGGAGAGGGTTTTCAGCAGGACCGGGTCCTTGATTTCCTTTACTTTTCCGCATTTTGTGCATACGAGGTGCTGATGATTGGCGGCAGCGGTATCGACTATTTTTTCAAACTGCGCGGGTTCGTTGCCAAACCTGTGCCGACGCACAATCCCGGCCTCGGTGAAAAGCTCTATGGTGTTGTATACAGTAGCGCGGCTGACGCGAAAGTTGGTATCGGCCATAGCCCGGCAGATAGTCTCGATGTAGAAATGCCTGTTCATCCGGAGCACCATGTCGAGGATGGCGTATCGCTCGGGGGTGCGGCGGAGGTGTTTAGCGGCGAGATACCTGTCAAGAGTGTCAACAGCAGATGTTTTTACTTTGTTGTCAGTCATATCAATGACAAAGGTAATAAATTTTTTATATCCCGCAAAAATAACGCACGGCGCGAGTGGAAAAATTGTAGCGGACGCAGGGTTGAGGCGCGTCCGGATAATTACAGCCGTACAACAAACAAGAGCGCGTTATAATATGTTTAGAAATAAGTAAGTTATCTTAAAAATATATAACATGAAACATTTTTACCTATTATTCCTTGCGTTGTTGCTGTCGGTCGGAGCAAATGCACAGATAATCACGACCAGTCCGAAGATAGTGCAGCGCAGCTCGGCGCCTATCACAATAACATTCCATGCCGACCGCGGTAACAAAGGTCTGGCAGGGTTGACGGCGTCGACACCGGTCTATGCGCATACAGGTGTGATACTGAAAGGCAGCGAGGAGTGGTCGCATGCACCGGCGTGGCTTGACAATTCGGCCAAATACAAACTGACATACGTGTCGGCCAACACATGGCAGCTTACCATTCCGTCAATCAAGGAATATTACGGGCTGACAGCCGGAGAGGAACCGGTGAAGCTCGCGTTTGTGTTCCGCAATGCTACGGGAAGCAAGGAGGGGAAGACCGAATCGGGCGGCGATATATTCGTAGAGGTCGCTCCTGACGGATTCGCAATGACCATGAGCGCATCGCCCGAAGTGACATTGCTGTCGGAAGCCACTGCGATAGACTTTACCGTGAACACGTCGCAGGCTGCGAAGATAGAATTGTTTGTCAACAGCTATGGGAGCACGCCGATTGCTACCGTAAGCAACGGTACGGAACTGACGAAAACATACACAATATCGGCTTCGGGCAATACGCGGATACTTGCCCGTGCAACCACGGGAGTCAATACTGCCGAAGATGCGATAGAATACTGTCTCGCCGGAAACTCTCCCGCGAAGGACTATCCCGGCGGAGTGCCGAAAATGGGACCCGTGGCCAACGGCGACGGGTCGGTGACATTCTGCGTGGGTGCCTCCGGAAAGAAATCAATGATGATAGTCGGCTCGTGGAACGAATATGCATACGACGCGTCGCAGCTGATGTCGTATCAGGATTATGACGGACAACGTTATTTCTGGATTACGATGCCGGCACTGGCCGACGGAAAAGACCATATATATTACCTCATAGTCGACAACACGATAAAAACAGGCGATCCGTATGCGCGGCTTGTGCTTGACCCGTGGAATGACAAATATATCCCTGAAAGCGTGTATCCCGATATGCCCCAATATCCGTCGGCAGCCGTGGATGGCGTACCCGTAGCGGTGTACAACTCCGGACAGTCGGAATATGACTGGAAGGTAAAAGATTTCAAAGGCGTGGACCAAAGCGCTCTTGTAATATATGAACTTCTGATAAGAGACTTTACAGGCACGGAGAACAAGGCCAACGGCGAAGGAACCATTGCGGGAGTGATGTCAAAACTCGACTATCTGCAGGCACTCGGAGTGAATGCCATTGAATTCATGCCGATAATGGAATTTAACGGCAACAATTCATGGGGCTACAATACCAATTTTTATTTCGCGCCTGATAAAGCGTATGGCACTCCCGATGATTACCGCAGGCTTTTTGACGAGATACATTCGCGCGGTATGGCGGTGATACTCGATATAGTATTCAATCAGACCGATGGTCTGCACCCGTGGTATCAGATGTATCCGATAGCCTCCAACCCGTTCTATAACGGCACGGCGCCGCACGCCTATTCGGTGCTCAACGACTGGAACCAGGATAATCCGCTTGTGCAGCAACAGTTCAAGGACGCATTGAAATATTGGCTTGAGGAATACAAGGTGGACGGGTTCAGGTTCGACCTCGTGAAAGGGCTTGGCAGCAACCAGAGTTACAAAGCTACCTACAACCCTTCGACCAATACATGGACCGGTGTGACTGATGCCAAGACCAATGACTACAACGCATCGCGAGTGGCGCGTATGAAAGAGTTGCACGCAGCAATGAAGGAGGTGGCTCCCGATGCATATTTCATAAACGAGAATCTCGCCGGAGCGAAGGAGGAGAACGAGATGGCCGCTGACGGTGAGACCAACTGGGCCAATATAAACGATGCGTCGTGTCAGTTTGCCATGGGATTTTCGTCAAATTCAAATATGAACCGTTTTTATGCGCCGCTTGATTCGCGCACATGGGGCTCGACGGTAAGTTATGCCGAAAGCCACGACGAGGAGCGTATGGCCTATAAGATAACCAAATACGGCGCTACGGGAGTGAAAGGCAATACACCGATGTCTATGCGCAGGCTCGGTTCGGTAGCGGCTATGATGTTGATGTCGCCGGGCGCGCACATGATATGGCAGTTCCAGGAATTCGGAGCCAACCAGACGACCAAGAATACGTCGGGCGGCAATGACACTTCGCCCAAGAAAGTGGTATGGAATCTGCTTAATAATGCCGACCGCAACGGCCTGATGGAATGCTATCGGCAGTTGTGCGCCATACGCAGGGATAATCCCGAATTGTTTGAAGAGGGCGTTACAACAACCGTGGCATGCAATGTGAACGACTGGGACCGCGGCCGATACATCACACTTAAATCAGGCGACAAGGCGCTGTTCCTTGTCGTGAATCCACAGGTGACGGCAACTGTCGGTGTGGCGATGTACGGTGCCTCGGCCACTCAGGAATACCAGCTCATGTCGTGCAGCTATAACGTAACGCCAAAGCGTAACGGCACTACGGTGACACTGCCGCCTGGGGCATACGCCGTGTACGGTACGATGAATCTGGTCGACGCTCCGACGATCAAAATTGATGACAATGACGTGGGGGTACGTGTGAAGAACGGACGTATTATCGTTGACGGAGAATATGAGAGCGTCGAAGTATACAACCTGTCGGGCTGTAGGGTTGATACGGACTGCGCCCTGCCTTCGGGAATATATATCGTAAATGTCGACGGCCATGCCTGCAAAGTCGCTGTCAGATAATCGTATCCCTGTGCTGTAATGAGCATGAACCCGGAGATGTGAAAGCCACGTCTTCGGGTTTGTTGCTGACAGTGCGGATATTTGCCGATATGGCAGGAAATTTGTATTTTTGTAAGATAGTTGGAACGATACGGCTTCCGGCTGTCATGAAAGGAGAGAAATAGAATATGTCAAGCCAGAATATCATTATAAAAGGTGCACGCGTCAACAATCTGAAGAATGTCGACGTAGAGATACCACGCAATAAGTTTGTAGTAATCACGGGCCTTTCGGGTTCGGGAAAGTCGTCGCTCGCATTTGACACGCTTTATGCCGAAGGGCAGCGCCGATATGTGGAGAGTCTGTCGGCCTACGCACGACAGTTCCTCGGACGAATGTCGAAGCCTGAAGTCGATTATATAAAGGGTTTGCCGCCGGCTATCGCGGTTGAGCAGAAGGTCAACACACACAATCCGCGAAGCACTGTGGGGACTTCGACCGAGATATATGATTATATGCGTTTGCTGTTCTCCCGTGTGGGCAGGACGTATTCTCCGGTGTCGGGCGTGCAGGTGAAAAAGCACACCGAGGAGGATGTGATAGCCGCCGCACAGAGCTATCCCGAGGGTACGCGTATTGCGGTGACCGCTCCGTTAGTGATACGCGACGGGGAGGAGGCATCGCGCCGCCTGAAGACATTGGCAGGGGAGGGATTCTCCCGCCTTTTCCATGACGGAGAGTTCGTGATGATAGAGGAGGTCGCGGCACAGCTTGAAAAGGAGTCGGGAAGCAAGAAAAAGAAGATTGATATCGGGCAGTACCAGCTGCTGATTGACCGTCTTGCGGTGGCTAATGATGGCGATGAGCTGTCGCGTCTGGCCGATTCGGTCGAGACCGCGTTTTTCGAGGGTGACAACCGTTGCTCGCTGTTTGTGTGGAGTGCCGACGGTGTGCACCGCCATGATTTCTCGCATAGGTTTGAGGCTGACGGAATGGTGTTCGTGGAGCCTAATGAACAGATGTTCAATTTCAACAACCCTATAGGCGCGTGTCCCAGATGCGAGGGCTTCGGCAAGACAGTGGGCATAGACGAGGACCTGGTCATTCCCAACAAGGCATTATCGGTGTATCAGGATGCGGTGGCGTGCTGGAAGGGGGAGAAGATGGGGGAATACAAGCGGCGGTTCATTCACATGGCAGCAACGACAGGATTCCCTATCCATAAGCCGTATGCCGACTTGACGGAGGCGGAGAAAAAACTGTTGTGGCACGGCAATTCGTCGGTAGAAGGTATTGACGGATTTTTCAGGATGGTCGAGGAAAACCTGTACAAGATACAATACAGGGTGATGCTCGCCAGATACCGCGGCAAGACACTGTGCCCCGAATGCCACGGCACGCGGTTGCGTCCCGAGGTCAACAATATAAAGATTAACGGGAAAACTATCGTGGAACTTAACCGCATGCCGATACGAGATTTGCGGCGATGGTTCGATGAATTGAGTTTTACCGGCAATGACGAGAAGATAGCTTCGCGGCTGCTGACGGAGATACGCAACCGTATCGGGTTTCTCAGTGATGTCGGCCTTGATTATCTTACTCTTGACCGTGCGTCGTCGACGCTGTCGGGCGGTGAGAGCCAGCGTATCAATCTGGCTACGTCGCTCGGGAGCAGTCTCGTAGGATCGCTCTATATACTTGACGAACCGTCGATAGGTCTTCACTCGCGCGATACGCAGAAACTTATCTCGGTGCTGCGCCATCTGCAGGCTATCGGCAATACTGTCGTAGTGGTGGAGCATGACGAGGAGATAATGGAAGCGGCCGATTACCTGATAGATGTCGGACCGGAGGCCGGACGCCACGGCGGCGAAATCGTATATCAGGGAAGCCTTTCCGATCTCGCATCGGCCGAAAACAGCTATACGGCAAAGTATCTTACCGGAAAAATCAATGTGCCTGTACCGAAGGTGCGCCGGAAATCAAGTTCGTATATCGAGATAGAGGGGGCGCGTCAGAATAATCTGAAAGATATTACTGTGCGTTTTCCGCTTGGTATAATGACGGTGGTGACCGGTGTGTCGGGCTCCGGCAAATCGACACTTGTGCGTGACATCCTTTACCGGGCGATGCTGCGGCATTTGGAGGAGCCGACCGATGCGCCGGGTGCGTTCAAGGCGTTGCGCGGCGATGTGAACCGCGTGCAGGCCGTGGAGTTTGTCAATCAGAATCCGATAGGGAAGTCCACCCGTTCGAATCCTGCGACGTACCTCAAGGCATACGATGAGATACGTCAGCTTTTTGCGGCGCAGCAGGGCGCGAAGCAGATGGGATTCCCGGCAAGTTATTTCTCGTTTAATGCCGAGGGGGGCCGTTGCGAGGAGTGTAAGGGGGAGGGCGTTATCAATATCGAGATGCAGTTCATGGCCGACATCGCAATCACGTGTGAGGAGTGCCACGGCAAGCGATTCAAGCGCGATGTGCTCGAGATAGAGTACCGTGGCAAGAATATATTCGATGTGCTTGACATGACCGTCAACCAGGCGATTGAATTCTTCTCGGAGGGCACGGGCGCTACGGAGAAAAGGATTGTGAAGCGGTTGCAGCCGTTGCAGGATGTGGGGCTCGGATATATCAAGTTAGGGCAGTCGTCGTCGACGCTGTCGGGTGGTGAGAACCAGCGCGTGAAGCTGGCCTATTTCCTTTCGATGGAGGGTCAGAAGCCGACAATGTTCATTTTCGATGAACCGACCACCGGATTGCATTTCCATGACATCAACAAGCTGATGGATTCGTTCAACCGGCTGATTGCGCAAGGTCACACGGTAATCATCATCGAGCACAATATCGACGTGATAAAGTGTGCCGACCACGTCATCGACATAGGTCCCGAAGGTGGCGACCGCGGCGGCATGATTGTAGCCGAAGGCACCCCCGAACAGATAGCCGCCACCCCCGAAAGCTACACCGGCCAATTCCTGAAAGAAAAATTGGGGTAAAATCAGGTAATAACAGAAGATGTTGTTGGACACCGTGTCTTATAAAAGTCTATCTCCAATATATAAGCTAACATTAAACTTTTTTGCTAAACCTTATGTTGCTAATATTGGAAACTTTTGTTAGATTTGCGAGTGAGTAATTTTTTATTTGATATGGCGAGTAGATTTGATGAAATAGGAAAGTTATTCCTACAGCGAAGGAAAGAACTTGGATTGACTCAGGAACAACTGGGCGAGAAAGTCGGTGTAACAAAGTCTGAGATTTCTAAAATTGAGAACGGGAGGGGTATTACTTTTTCAACAATTAATAAATTGTCGGAAGCTCTTGGCGTGTCGGCACAAGTAGAACTTCGTCCGATTTCGTCGGTATCGAGCGATGTAATTCACTATATTGTAATGAGTCTCGGTCTGTTTGCTCGTAAATATAAACTTACAAGAAAAGAGGCCTGTAATTATCTGTCGCGATTTAAGGGACTGGAATTTTCGATTGAAAATTATGAGGCGGAGCATCAATTGTCATTGCAGGAATGCGTGGATGACATGGTGGCAATATGTCAAATAAATGGAGGGAATGTCAATCGGACGGATATGAAAGGAGTGGATAATACTTTTGAGTTTTTAGTCGAGTATATTACTGCAAAAGTAGTGGAATGGCTCATCAGGGATAAAAATATCGGTCTTGAAGAAGCATTGTTACTTTTTCATAATTCCGAGACTTTCAATAAACTTTGTGAGCATAAGACTGACATGTACATCGAGAGCCCGGCATACGTATATGAAATATTGAAAGAAGAACTGAGCAGGGGCACCATAAGAGGACTGACTGATTAGTCCGTCATTATTGGGCGGCTTTGCGGTAGAGGATTATTGCTATTATGGAGTAGAGGATGTTGGGTATCCACATGGCTATGCGGGGGGAGGTGAATCCGGATACGGCGAATGAGGAGGTTACCGTCATGAAGAGGAGGTAGCTGAATGCGAGGACAAGGCCGAGGCCGAGGTTTACGCCCATGCCTCCGCGCACTTTGCGTGAGGATAGGGAGAGGCCGATGATGGTGAGGATGAAGGCGGCGGCTGTCATGGCGTAGCGCCGTTCAAGCTCGATTTCGAATGACTTGATATTGGCTACGCCGCGCTCTTTCTGGCGGCTGATGTATTGCTGCAGTTCGGGCGTGGTGAGCATTTCGTGGTCGTTTTTGGCGATGAGGAAGTCACGCGGCTGTATCTGAATGATTGTGTCGAGAGAGTTGCCTTTGCGTATGATTTCGCGGTTGCCGGCGAAGTCACGGATTACGTAGTCGCGTACCTGCCAGTTGTAGGCGGTGTCATATTTTACGGTCTGCGCTGTGAGACGTGACACCAGCTTTTTGTTTTCGAAGCGTTCGAGCGAGAATTTGTAGCCCGTTTTTGATGTATTGTCGTAGCGCTGGAAGAATGCAATTTCGCCCGGAGCGGCCTGCAGCATGATGTTTGTGCCGAAGTCGACGCGTTTGTTCTTGACGTAGGTGTTGGTGTACTCGATACGCTTGACATTGGCGGGGGGAATGATGTAGGCCGAGAGGACGAAGGTGAGGATGGCTATTACGGTGGCCGAAAAAAGGTAGGGCCGAGTGAGGCGCCGGAAACTCATGCCGGTCGACAGCATGGCTATGATTTCGGAGTTGCCGGCGAGTTTGGAGGTAAAGAATATGACCGCGATGAATGTGAAGAGAGGCGAGAACTGGTTGGCGAAATAAGGCAGGAAGTTGATGAAGTAATCGCAAATCGTTGCCTTGAACGGCGCTTTGAGAAAAGCGTCAAGTTTCTCGTTGACATCAAACATCACGGTAATGGCCAGGATGAGAATGATGGCGAAAACGTAGGTGCCGAGAAACTTACGGATGATATATCTGTCTAATATCTTGAATGGTCCTCTCATTGTGGCCGTTTGTTCTTTAGGGGGATTATCGGTTGAATTGTATTTAATGGTGAGGGTGCTAAAGAATCCGAATAATCCCGTACGCACGAACTATGCGTACGGGAATGCCGGGCTTCAGTATCGGACGCACAGACCGTGCGTCCCTACATTGCTAACTGAAATTTCATGCACCCTCTTCATGACGGTTAATCCTTGTTTATTTCTGCTTTGATGGCGGGAGCTTCCTTTATGCCGTCGCGGATAAGGAGGGCGTCGACCGACGGGTCCTGACCGCGGAACTGACGATAGAGTTTCGCGGGGTTCTCGGTGCCACCGCGAGTAAGGATATTGTTGCGGAATTCGTCGGCGGTCTTTTTGTCGAAAATACCGTTTTCCTTGAATTTGGCGAAAGCGTCGGCATCAAGTACCTCGGCCCACTTGTAGCCGTAGTAGCCGGCTGCGTAGCCTCCCGCAAAGATATGGGAGAATGTGGGGGAGAATATCATGTCGTCAATCGGTTCGAATACCTTGACCTGTTCGGTGGCCTGACGCTCGAGGGCGACGGCATCGTCAATGGGTTGCTTGGCGTCGTGCCATGCCATATCGGTATAGCCGAATCCGAGCTGACGTATGCAGGCGTATGCTGCTCCGAACTGTGATGAACGGACAATCTTGTCGACAAGTTCCTGCGGAATAGTCTCGCCGGTGAGATAGTGGCGCGCGAAGCCGTCGAGGAATTCTTTTTCGGTGAGATAATTCTCGTTGAACTGCGAGGGAAGCTCTACGAAATCGTGATAGACATTGGTGCCTGACAGCGATGCATAATTGGTGTCGGCGAGGAGTCCGTGGAGAGCGTGGCCAAACTCATGCAGGAAAGTCTCGACTTCGTAGGGTGTGAGAAGCGAAGGTTTGTCGGGCGTCGGCTTGGTGAAATTCATCACGATTGACACGAGCGGACGAACGTTTACACCGTTCTCGTCGACATATTGCTCGCGGAAAGATGTCATCCATGCACCGGGACGCTTGGACGCGCGGGGGAAGAAATCGGTATAGAGTATGCCTACGAGCGAACCGTCGGGATTGCGTACTTCAAATGCCTTTACATCGGGGTGGTATACCTGTATGCTGTCGTTGGGCGTGAATGTGATGCCGTAGAGTTTCGTGGCGAGTCCGAACACTCCGTCTATTACATTGTCGAGTGGGAAGTAGGGACGAAGCTCTTCTTCGTCGTAGGAGTATTTGGCATTTTTCAGCTTGTTGGCGTAGTAGCTGTAGTCCCAGGGCTTGATTGTCACGGGACGTCCTTCGGTATCGGATGCGAACTGAGTCAGTTCAGCCATTTCCTTTTTGAGCGCCGGCATGTAGGCGTCGCGCAGACGGTTGAGAAGGTCATAGACATTGGCGGGAGTCTCGGCCATGGTGCGTTTGAGATGATGCTCGGCGAAGGTCTCGCTTCCGAGGAGATTGGCAATCTGACGGCGCAGTTCGGCGATACGTTTCATGTTGTCGATGTTGGAGTATTCGCCTTTGCTGTTGCGCGAGTTGTACAGACGGTAGAATTTCTCGCGGAGGTCGGGACGGTCGGAGTATTTTAGAAACGCCATGTAGGTGGGCTGCTGGAGAGTGAAGAGATATTCTCCATCGCGGCCTTTCTCCGCAGCGTCGGCGGCAGCCTGTGCCACGAGGTCGTCGGGAAGTCCGGTGAGGTCGTCTTTAGTCAGCCATATTTCGTATGTGTTGAGCTCTTTGAGTACGTTCTGCCCGAAGCGTGTAGTTAGTTCTGACAGTTCTGCCGACAGCGCGCGGTATTTCTCGCGGTCGTCGCCCTGAAGATTGGCTCCGTTAAGCGCGAAAGAGTCGTAGGTGGTCTGCAGGAGCATCTTGTCCTCGGGAGAAAGATTGAATTTGTCCTGATTGTCGTAGACCTGTTTGATGCGCTGCCACAGACGTTCGTTGAGCGCTATGCTTGTGGAGTAGTCGCTGAGTTTGGGCGAAACGCGGAGCGAAATCTCCATCATCTCGTCATCGGAATTGGCGCTGAGAAGATTGAAGAATACGGCGAGCGCACGCTCGAGGTCTTTGCCATTGCGCTCGAGAGCCACAATCGTGTTGTCGAAATCGGGCACCGAACGCTGGTTGCAGATAGCGTCGACACCCTGAAGCGCCTTGGCAATGCCAGCGTCGATAGCTTCCTCATACTGGGAGTTGTCGATATTGTTGAATGGAACTGTACCGTAAGGGGTATTGAAATCCTGAAGTAGTGTATTTTCAGCCATTGCTGTCACGGATATTAATAAAGAAAGTGATAATAACAGTTTTTTCATACTGTGGAATATTTCAAAAATGAGGTACAAATTTACTCAATTATTTCATAAACACCAAATAGACGGCGCCTATAAGCAGAGCGAACGCCAGGTAATGGTTCCAGCGTATCTGGAAGCCTTCGAACGCGAATGTGCAGAAAATAACGAAGACCACGAGCGTGATTACTTCCTGCATGACTTTGAGCTGCATGAGCGAGTACGGACCGCCGTTGCCTTCGAAGCCAATGCGGTTGGCCGGAACCTGGCACATATATTCAAGCAATGCTATTCCCCATGAGAACAGTATCACAAGTATCAGCGGCCAGTTGGTGGATATGCCGGCCTGTCCCAGTTTAAGGTGTCCGTACCATGCAAAAGTCATGAATATGTTGGACACTACAAGGAGAATGATTGTAAGGATTGCGGGAGAGATGGCGAGATTGATGAAGGGGAGTGTCATTGCTTACTTTCTGTTTGGTTTAATCAGCTGTTTAAAATAATATTGAACTATTACTTATTATTTGCGGTACGGAATTTACGGTAATTTATTAAACTTTTGCTTCTGTTTTCATTTGAAATGCGCTGCAATTCAGGCATCTTGATGCGCCATGTGCCGCGGCGGCGAAAAAATACGCCGTCCTTGAGCGTCTGTGCGTCGCGGGATGCCTTGCAGCCTCCGTTTGCATCGGGCAGGAGGTCGGCGGGGATATTGCGCAGAGTCACGGGCTGCGTCACGCCGCAAGGCGGATAGCCCATGAGTGTCCACATCACCATATCGCCTACGCTGTCAGGGGAATTAACGCCCTCGATTGCTACGCTCGCCGAAGTGGAGTGGCGGGGTATGAAGTCTTTGTCAACTACTGTCGCGGCAGTGGATTTGTCGGTACAGTCAGGGGAGTAGTAGAAAGATCGTGAGAGATTGTCGGTGAGAAGTTCGGGCGAGATGTCGGCTTTGGCAATATGCGGAGCAAGGAGTGTACAGGCATTGACGTAGCGTACCTGTCCGAGTCCCCCCTCGCCACCGCTTACCGAATAATTGGTGCGTACGATTATCGGGTTGCCCTCGTCGAGAGGGTAGAACGTGAAGTCATAATCGTCTGTTTCAAAAAATCCACCGCCGCCGGTTGCGTCGATGACGCCGAAATTGGCTTCCACGCCGAGAGGTTTGGGGAAAGACTGCAGCATCTGTCGGAAGTCGTCGACAGTAGCGCATCGGGCGAGCGCTTCCGACATGATGAAGCCTTCGCGGTCTTTCCAGTCGTCGGACGGATGGCTGAGGTTGTAGGATGCGGTATTCATTATGGCAAATCCGGCATCGTTATAGCCTATCCATGCCTCGCGTGCATCGGTGTCGTCGCTGTTGTAGAGAGCCACATACGCGTGGGTACTGTCGGTGGCCTGTTTGCTCGCCACGTAGTTGACGAGATGCGATGTGTCGCGGTTTTTCCAGAGAATGGGACGGCCGTCGCGGGTCAGTTTCCCGGAAACGATAGCCGACGTGCACGCCATAGTCGTCACGAGCGATATGGCTGCGAGGCAAAATAGTGATATATATCTTTTCATAGACGATGCGTTAATGATAATCATGGGATATGGTATCCCAAATGGTTTTGCAAAGATAATGGCAAAATTTTTTGTACTGACAGATTTTTATGCTAAATTTGATACTGTTATGAAAAAAGAAGATTATATATTTTGCCTTGATATTGATGTAAGGGATTATGAGCTCGACTCGGAAGGTATTGTAAATAACGCCAATTACCTGCATTACCTTGAATGGACACGCCACGAGTTCTGCAAAACGACCGGCATGTCGTTTGACGATATGCGGCGGCAGGGAATCATGCCGGTGCTCAACCGAGTGGAGATTGACTATATCACATCGCTCACGTCGGGCGACAGAATGACGAGCTGTCTGAATCTGTCGCGGAAGGGCCCGCGTTTCGTATTTCAGCAGGATATTTACAATCAGCGCGGCGAAGCGGTGGTGAAGGCTGTTGTCTCTGTTGTCGCGGTGGAAAACGGACGCCTGAGCCGCGGTGAAGCTCTCGCCAAGGCATTTGAAAAATATCTGTAAGGATTTCCCTCCAAATAATAATATAAATTTTAGAAACTGACAATATAAAAATGACTCCAGTGCACCGAAATATAGACTTTAAGGAACGCTGCTACAGGCTGGCGTTCTCGATGATGCGCGGGGTCAATCCGGAAACCGGAAGCGCCATATTGCAACGCATGCATAGCGAGGGCGATTTCTTTCGGGCAACGCCGGCGGAGCTTCAGACCGTAATGGGGATGAAATCGCCGCTTTTTGAGCGTGAATACCGCGACCGATTGCTTGCCATTGCTGAAAGTGAGGCGGTATATAATGATGTCAACCGTATACGCGAACTGTATTTCACCGACAATGACTATCCGCAGTTGCTCCGTGAGTGCAGCGACGCGCCGCTGATGCTGTATGCAATAGGAGACTGCGATTATAATAACAGCCATATCATCAGTATCGTTGGTACGCGCCACGCCACGGCTTACGGTGTGGATTTTGTCAATAAGCTCATCACGGGACTTGCTGAAAAGGTCAGAAACATAATTGTGGTCAGCGGGCTGGCGTACGGGATAGATATTGCCGCACATAGGGCTGCAATGTCGGCCGGGCTGCCGACAATAGGCGTCGTAGCGCACGGACTGAGCACAATATATCCGTCGTCGCACCGCAATGATGCCGCACGTATGGCAAAGTCGGGCGGAATGGTGCTCACGGAGTATATTCATGATGCCCGTATTCACAAAGGAAATTTTCTGGCACGCAACCGTATTGTCGCCGGGATTGCCGAATGTGTTGTGGTGGTCGAGTCGGCCGATAAGGGCGGGGCGTTGACGACGGCCCGCATAGCGTCGGAATATTCGCGCGATGTATTTGCGCTTCCGGGACGCACGTCGGATATATACAGTCGCGGGTGCAACGGACTTATCGCACGGAATGTGGCGCATCTCATTACAGATGCCGACGATATAATAGAGGTGATGGGTTGGGAGACTGCCGAGGAGGACGGCGAGCAGAAAAGCCTCTTCCCCGAACTTACGGCAGATGAGACCGTGATTGTGGATTATCTTAGAAATAAAGGTGATGCGAGGATAAATGCAATCTCGGTGGAAACGGGAATTTCGATGTCACGCTTGATGCCGCTGATGGTCAATCTTGAGTTTAAAGGAATCGTCATCAATATTCCCGGAGGCTCTTACCGGCTTTCATAGCCGGACGCGAAACTTCCGTCTGCCGACAGTTTCAAAACAAACCGAACAGAATTTTGTTATTATAATAATTTTTAATCTATACCATAATGAACAAGAAAATTATTCCCCCCTCCGAACTTATAATCAATCCCGACGGGACAGTATTTCACATCCATCTTTTGCCGGAACAGCTGACCGACAGGATAATTCTTGTAGGCGACCCGGGACGAGTGGAAATGGTGGCATCGTTTTTCGACACCCGCACGTTTGAGGTGCAATCCCGCGAATTCCGTACAATCGGCGGTACATACGCCGGTAAGCCTATAATGTGTATCAGCCACGGTATCGGCCCGGATAATATCGATATTGTAATTAACGAACTTGATGCTCTTGCCAATATCGATTTCTCTACACGCGAGGTCAAGGACGCGCATCGTCAGCTGACTATGGTGAGAATAGGCACATCGGGCGCGTTGCAGCCCGAACTGGTGTTGGGCACTCCCGTGATAGCTGAAAAGTCAATAGGATTTGACGGAGTGCTCAACTATTATGCCGGACGTAATGAAGTGGCAGACTTAGAGTTTGAGCAGGCGTTTTGCGAGCATACCGACTGGAATAAACTGTGGGCGAAACCATACGTGGTAGATGCTGATCCTGAACTTGTGGAGCGTATCGGCAAGGATGATATGGTGAGAGGCAATACTATTTCGGCAGTAGGATTCTACGGCCCGCAGGGACGTGAACTTAGACTGGCGCTTGCCAACCCGGCGCTCAACCGTTCGATTGAGGAGTTCCGTTTCAAAGGACGTAAGGTCACCAACTACGAAATGGAAAGCGCTCCGTTGCAGGGCCTCGGCAAACTGATGGGACACAAGGCGATGACCGTATGTTCAATCATTGCCAACCGCATGAACAATGATTCCAACCCCAACTATAAGAACGGCATACACGACTTGATCGGAACGGTGCTTGACCGTATCTGACGAAAACTATAATCAGCGGTCAAAAGTCGCAGCAATTTGTATGGCCGTTTACTTAATCTGGGTTCGGAGGATTATGATGAACGGGGATGCCGCATACGATGTTATTGATGATGCCTACGGCATCGTCAATCTATATATAAGAGTCTCCTGATATGAGGCGGATTGATGATGCCTACGGCAACATCACGCAGCGTGATGCGACTCGTCCCGGCCAAGGCGCTTCGCGCCATGACCGGGTTAATCATATAGATGATGCCTGCGGCATCACCGCCACCCCAATGCTTAAGTAAATAGCATTGAATCGCGTCCCTACAAGTTCGTTGCGTCGCTTGAGTGTTGCAGTATCCGTTAGTCTATTGGGGGGGATGTTTATTTGGCTTGGGCGGTCAGAATTTGTAGGAGCAGGATACGAATGCTGTGTGGGTTATGTAGTTGTCGTCGTCGGGAAGGCCTTGCATGTTGGTCGGGTAGCCGGAGTAGAGGGAGAAATCGGAGATGCCGTAGCCGAGGGTGAGTATTAGGTGGTCAATCTGGAGGTTGATGCCTGATTTCAGGTCCCAGCAACAATAGCGGGGATTACGGCTTCCGCTTGCACCGGGCGACAGGACGATGCCCGGTTCGGTGAAAAGATAGAAACCTGCTCCCTGACTTTTCCAGTTTATGATTCGTGGCGAGCGGACGGCTATGGCTGCGTTGAATTTAAATCGTGCTGCATAGTGATGTCCTGTTTCCCATTCATCTTCTCCCCAATCGCCCATCTGATGTATCTCGCCGGCCATTCCGAGTCCGATTTTGGCTCCGACATACTGTATCGGGAAGTAAGCTCCATGAAACTGCCATTCATATCCGTCGTTGTTGAGTCCGGCCATAGCTCCGGTTTCCCATCGGCACACACCGTCATCAGTCATATTGGTTTGTGAGGATGCTACGTATGGAGTAAATATGGATATGAAGCAAACTGTTAAGATGCGGGATAGTCGTGACATCGGAAGTGACAATTTAAGGTTTTGTTTTTCAAAATTAAATCCGCAGCTACTGTCAGATTGCGGCTGAACAGTAGCTGCGGTTAAAATCCGGTTATAGGTGATTACATCTGATTGATGTGGTTTACGAGCCATTCGCCGATTTCTTTTGTGCCGTAGGGTTTGTGGCCTTCAACCTGGATTTCGGGTGTGCGGACATGCGCTGCAAGGGCTTCGTCAACGGCTTTGCGGATGATGGCGCCTTCCTCCTTGAGATTGAAGTATTCGAAAAGCATGGCTACCGAGAGAACCTGAGCCATAGGGTTGGCGATATTTAGCCCTTTCGCCTGAGGCCATGAGCCGTGAATCGGTTCGAACACCGGAGTGTGCTCGCCGGTCGAAGCGGAGGGGAGAAGTCCCATTGAGCCTGATATTACGCTGCCTTCGTCAGTAAGAATATCGCCGAAAGTGTTTTCCGTGACCATTACGTCGAAAAATGCGGGCTCGGTAATCATTTTCATTGCCGCGTTGTCGACGAACATATAGTCGGTGGTGACATCGGGGTACTGCGGCTCCATCTCTTTTGCGATTTTGCGCCACAGACGACTTGAGGCAAGTACGTTGGCTTTGTCGACAACGGTGAGGTGGTTGCGACGGCGGCGCGCGTATTCAAATGCGACGCGGAGTATGCGTTCTATTTCCCCGCGGGTGTATGCGTTTGTGTCGTAGGCGCGGTCATCGTCCTGATATTTCTCGCCGAAGTACATGCCGCCGGTGAGTTCGCGGATGCAGATGAAATCGGCATCTTTGATAATCTCGGCTTTGAGCGGGGATTTATGTATGAGTGCCGGGAAAATCTGTACGGGACGTATGTTGGCAAACAGTCCGAGGCGCTTGCGCATGGCAAGGAGACCTTGCTCCGGACGCACCTTGGCGGTAGGGTTATTGTCGTATTTGGGGTCGCCGATTGCAGAGAAGAGTACGGCGTCGGCATCCATGCAGACCTTAAAGGTAGATTCGGGGAACGGGTCGCCGCACTCGTCGATTGCAGCGGCTCCTACGGGAGCATACGTATAGCTTACGGTATGTCCCATTTTATCGCATACGGCGGTCATCACGTCGACACCTACTTTTGAGATTTCGGGTCCGATGCCGTCGCCCGGCAATACTGCTATTTTAAAATCCATATCGGGTGATTTGGTTAAGTTATCAAAATAATTTTGAACAGTTACTTATTTGTTTTCGTATTCTGTAATTTTATCGCGGTTGCTGAGCAGGAAATCAATATCGTCGAGTCCGTTGAGCAAACAGTGCTTTTTGTAGGGATTGATGTCGAAATGCTCGGAGGCTCCGGTGGCAAGGTTGGTGATGGTCTGGGAGGGGAGGTCGACTGAAACCTGTGCCTTGGGATTTGCCTCGATGGTCTCGAACAACGAGGCGAGGAACGGTTCGCTTACCACGACAGGCAATACGAAGTTGTTTAGCTCATTGTTCTTGTGGATGTCGGCAAAGAATGTCGACACGACTACACGAAATCCGTAGTCGGCTATCGCCCAGGCTGCGTGTTCGCGCGATGAGCCGCAACCGAAATTCTTTCCGGCCACGAGTATCTGACCGGAATAGCGCGGATTGTTGAGAGGGAACGAAGTAATGGCATTGCCATTTTCGTCGAAACGCCAGTCGCGGAAAAGGTTTTCGCCGAAGCCTTCGCGTGAGGTGGCTTTAAGGAAGCGAGCCGGAATTATCTGGTCCGTATCAATGTTTTCGATAGGCAGCGGCACGCATGACGATGTCACATTATTGAATTTCTGTTTCATCAGATGAGGTTTAACGGGTTGGTAATAACGCCGGTTACGGCAGCTGCGGCGGCTGTGAGCGGACTTGCGAGCACGGTGCGTGCGCCCGGACCCTGTCGGCCTTCAAAGTTACGGTTGGAAGTGGAGACTGCGAGACATCCGGCAGGAACCTTGTCGTCATTCATGGCAAGGCATGCCGAGCAGCCGGGCTGGCGGATTTCAAATCCCGCTTCTTCGATTATTTTGTCCAGACCTTCGTTTTTAATCTGGTTGAGTACTTCCCACGAGCCGGGTACGAGCCAGGCCGTGACGTCGGGATGTTTCCGGCGCCCTTTCACTATTGACGCGAACTGGCGGAAATCGTCAAGACGGCCGTTGGTACAGCTGCCGAGGAACACATAGTCGACCTTTGTGCCTTCAATCGATTTTCCGGAAGTGAATCCCATATAGGAGAGCGATTTTTCAAACGATGCTTTCTCCTGCTCGTCGGCGGTTGCGGGACATGAAGGAACCGGCTCGTCAATCGCGATACCCATGCCGGGGTTGGTGCCGTAGGTGACTCGCGGACGAATATCGGCAGCGTCAAACCGTACCTCCTTGTCGAATACGGCGTCGTCGCCCGAGGGGAGGGTACGCCAATATGCCACGGCTTTTTCCCATTCTTCACCTTTGGGAGCGTATGGGCGCCCCTTGCAGTATTCGAAAGTAACTTCGTCGGGAGCAATCAGACCACCGCGCGCGCCCATCTCGATTGACATGTTGCACAGTGTCATGCGTCCTTCCATCGACAATGAGCGGATGGCTTCGCCGGCATATTCGACAAAGTAGCCTGTTGCGCCGCCTGTCGTCATTTTGGCTATTATATAGAGGGCGATGTCTTTTGCCGTTACGCCGGGTGAGAGCTTGCCGTCGACGGTGATGCGCATCGTTTTTGGTTTGGCCTGCAGGATACATTGGGATGCGAGCACCATCTCGACCTCAGATGTCCCGATGCCGAAAGCTACCGCGCCGAAAGCGCCGTGGGTGGATGTGTGGCTGTCGCCGCACACGATGGTATATCCCGGAAGTGTGAGGCCGTTTTCCGGACCGATAACGTGGATTATACCGTTGCGCGGATGTCCGAGAGGGAACAGTGTCAGTCCGAACTCGCCGGCATTTTTTGTCAGTTGCTCTACCTGCTGACGTGATATCGCGTCGGCAATCGGCTTATCCTGATTGACGGTAGGTATATTGTGGTCGGGAGAACAGTATGTGCGCTCGGGACGGAATACTTTGAGTCCGCGGCGGCGCAGTCCGTCAAATGCCTGCGGGCTTGTGACCTCGTGGCAGTAATGACGGTCGATATAAAGTTGGGTAGGGCCGTCGTCGACTTTTGTAACGATGTGGCTGTCCCAAATTTTATCAAATAATGTATTCATTGTAAGGATTTATTATACGCGTAAAAAACTGTACTACGGCAGGAGATTTTTCCTTGTTGACAGTATGTATTATCGCACGAATTTGTTGATGGCGTCGATGAATGCTTCGGCCGATGCGCTGACGATGTCGGTGTTGGCCGAGAATCCGTAGTACTGGTTGCCGTCGTGTTCGACTGTCATGTGCACTTTGCCTACGTCGTTGCTGCCTTTGTTGATGGCTTGAATAAGGAATTCCTTGACAAGCATCTTGCGGCGTATGATGAGCTTGATTGCCGATATTGCCGCGTCGACCGGGCCGTTGCCCGAAGCGCATGCCTCGAATTTTTCTCCCGCGATGTCGAGCCCGACGCTTGCCACCGACTTTATGCCGACTCCCGAGGTGACCTGAAGGAAATCGAGCTTTATGCGGTGCTCCTTATTGTGCTGTCCGGCAATCATGAGCACGTCGTCATCGTTGATTTCCTTCTTTTTGTCGGCAAGACGGAGGAATGCCTCATAGGCTTTGTCGAGCGCTTCCTTGTCGAGCTCGATGCCGAGGACATGCAGGCGATGTTTGAGCGCGGCGCGACCGGAGCGGGCGGTGAGCACGATTGAGTTTTCGTCGACACCCACTACTTTCGGGTCAATGATTTCATAGCTTTCGCGGTTTTTGAGCACGCCGTCCTGGTGAATGCCCGACGAGTGGGCGAATGCGTTTCGCCCGACGATTGCCTTGTTGGGCTGTACGGGCATGTTCATCAGTGAGGAGACCATACGTGAGATGCCGTATATTTTCGTCGTGTTGAGATTGGTGGTGATGCCGAGTTCCTTGTGTGAATAACATATCATGGCGACTTCCTCGAGAGAGGTATTGCCGGCACGTTCGCCTATACCGTTGATGGTGACTTCGGCCTGACGGGCGCCGTTGATTACGCCTGACATTGTGTTGGCTGTGGCCATGCCGAGGTCATTGTGGCAGTGGGTGGCGATGGTGACTTTGTCGATACCGTCGACGTGGTCGATAAGATATTTGATTTTCTCGCCGAATTCCGACGGGAGGCAGTAGCCTGTCGTGTCGGGTATATTGATTACAGTGGCTCCGGCTTTGATTACGGCTTCGACGACACGGGCAAGATACTCGTTGTCGGTGCGGCCTGCGTCCTCGGCATAGAACTGGACATCCTCGACGAAGCGTCTGGCATAGGCTACGGCCTTTACAGCGCGCTCGATGATTTCCTCGCGGGTGGAGTTGAATTTGTATTTAATGTGCGGGTCGGAAGTGCCGATACCGGTGTGAATACGTTTATGCTTGGCATATTTCAGTGCCTCGGCGGCGACCTCGATGTCTTTCTCCACGGCACGTGTCAGGGCGCATATCGTGGGCCATGTCACTGCTTTGGATATTTCGACTACTGAATTGAAATCACCCGGACTTGACACCGGGAAGCCTGCTTCGATGACATCGACTCCGAGTTCTTCAAGAGCCTTTGCCACTTCAATCTTTTCTACTGTGTTGAGCTGACAGCCCGGAACCTGCTCACCGTCGCGGAGCGTGGTGTCGAAAATGTAAAGACGATTGCTCATGTGCAATATTTGATTTTATCGTTTGGAAACCTGCTTACAATGTAAGATATTGTAAATTTTTTACAAAGATAGTGTCAAATATTTACATATTCAAACATTTTTGTGGAAAATTGCATTAAATTGCAATGAATAATATGCGATATTGTCTTGGTAAGGGCGGCACTGCTAAGTAAATCGGCGACCTGCGGGCGCCACCAGCTATATTGACGCAGTGACCCCGCATGCCTCCGCAAGCTCCGGCATACGGGGTTACTGCTAAATCGGTATCCTGTCGGATACCTGTGGATATTTACATAGCAATTCATGTGTGAATCCGGGGCGTTTATTTAGCAGTTCCTGAAATAGGGATGGCGTTTTTCAGAAGGAGAGATGGGTCGTTTTTTTCAGAAGGAGGCGCCTATGCGGATTGAGGCGTAGTGGAGGTCGCTGAAGCGGGTGTCTACGCCGTCGATTGTGCCGTTGGACAGGGGCATATATTCGTAGCCGAGAGAGAAGTTGCTGCTGAAGGTACGGGAGTGGGCGAGGGTGAAGCCTACTGTTATTCCTCCGACAAAATTACGCTGGTAGATGTCGGTGTAAAGATTTGTGAAACCTACTCCTCCTTTCAGTTCGAGATAAAGAAAACTCGGGGATTTCGTGAAGCTCGTACGCAACATGGCATAGACGGGATAGCTGCGCGATGAGTTACTTACCATCATGCGTATGCCTGCCCCCATGCCGGCAAAGCGGATGTAGTCGCCTTTGTAACCGAAGAATGCGTCGATGTCTACGGCGGTCATGTCCTGTCCGGTCATGTCGATGGAGCTGCCCAATGAGGCACCCCATGCGAAATGTCGTGCAAAAGCTGACTCAACGGGCTGTGGTGACACGGGGCCGGATGCGGGCGACGTATTCGGAACGGCGGTGGCTGTATCGGCTACCGATATGGTGTCGGCGGGGATGAAGACTTCGGTGACGTCGGTTTGCGCGTAGGAGGCTGTGGAAAGCAATAATGATGATGTGATGAATATTGAAGCGGCTAATCTGGTCATTGTCATTCCGTTTTTTGTAGCTCGAGGCATGCCCAGCGGTCGCGCGAACTTACTCTGAGAAATTCGAGGTGATAGTTCTGAGCCTGCTCAAGGAGCATGTTTACATCATCTTCATAGAAACCGCTTAACAGGATTGATGCTCCGGGTTTCATTGCGGCGGCATATCTGCCCATATCGTTAAGTATTATGTTGCGGTTGATATTGGCGATAAATATGTCGGCTTTCGGCAGGGATGCAAGTGCATCGGCGTCGCCTAAAATAACATTAATCTCCGGATGGTGGTTGAGACGGACGTTTTCGACGGCATTGGTCTGCGCGAACGGGTCGATTTCTATGGCATTGACGGGGGCGGCTCCTTTCATCGCGGCAAGTATGGCAAGGATACCTGTGCCTGTACCCATATCGATTACCGACTTGCCTTCGAGCGGCGTATGGAGCAAACGATATATTATGAGCGATGTAGTGGCGTGGTGTCCGGTGCCGAACGCCATCTTCGGGTCGATGACGATGTCATACCGGTATTCCGGAATATCTTTATGGAAACTTGAATGGATTATACATTGGCCGTCGACGACGATAGGCTGAAAGTAGTTGCGTTCCCACTCGGCATTCCAGTCTTTGCCTTCGATTTCCTTTGTGGTGACATTGAACTTATGTCCCGGAAGGGGGAAAGCTGCGACTGCCTTATCGAGGCTGTCTTTGTCGAAAAGCTCTTTTTTGATATATGCGGTGGTGCCTGTCGCATCGGGGACAAAGCTTTCGTAGCATATATCGCACAACAGTGATGCGAGGATGTCGGTGGCGGTTTCATCGCACGGGTCTATGTCAACGCGGACTTCTATATAATCATTCATGCTATAATTGTTTATCAACAGACTGACGGCTACACCGGGGTGCAGCCCTGCAGGGGGCGTATCATTGAGAATGTAGCAGCGTGGTAGGCTACATCTCCATGTGCAAATTTAATGTTATTTTTTCTTTTTGCGGAATAAATTCGTGACTTTCTTGACGATCCGGTAGGTTTTTAATCCGTATTCGGCGGCTTCGACTATATCGGTGGTCGAAGCGAAGAATTTTTCAGCTTTTTTCTGTTGCACGGTCTGAGGCGTGAACATGTTTCTGATGCGCTCTTTCTCTATGTCGATGCGGAGAGCTGTAGTGGCACGGAGTATGCGCAACTGCTCCATGTCGTATCCTTTCCATGAATTATTTTTCTTCATTGTCTGAAACATTATTACTGCGTGGCTCGTCAAGTATTATCTTTGACAGGAACCGGGCAATCGGGTTGATGATAAGTGTGCGTTTGAAAACAATCATGAGCGCTATGAGCAACATGTAGAATCCGCCAACAATGAGGTAGGCCCATACTGCCGGCATGTTTTGTGACAGTGCGTCGATGATGCCGTATGAAACGAATGCGAGCGCGATTATCACGAACAGCAGGCACACGGAGGCGATGACTATTGCGGCCATTATCTGTGTCAGCACTTCGGTGAGTGTCAGTTTGCCGGAGTTGATATACAGGCGGGCAATACGTTGAAACGGGGAGATGTATTCCTTGAATGATTCCATGATGGTATATAATGGGATGAAAAATAAATAAACAGTCGAAGGTGCGTGTCTATGAAGAAGAGCCACTGTCACGGATAAATGCAAGTATTCCTATGACGGTGGCTCTTTAATCCTTACTGCCGGATGATGTCGATAAGTCAGACTGACAATCCAAATCTTAGAGATTATTTTTCTGTCTCAATCTCGTCGGCTATTTCTTCAACAATCTTATCAAATTTATCTTTGCGCAATTTGATGCCGTGGTCACGGAGGTATTGTGAAATCTTAGCTCTTGTATCGCTACCTTTCTGTGGGGCGAACAACAAACCGATAGCAGCTCCTGCGAGAGCGCCGCCAAATGCAGCAATTGCGATGTTTAAACCTTTCATAGTACTGATAATTTTAGATTAGACATATATTTATGATTTTATTATCAAAACGCCGGTAATGATGAAATGGTTGAGTGGTGATTAAAAAAAATCGTTAAAATTTTGATAGGGCGGGTGGTGGGTGTAACTTTTTGACGCATTTTTGAGCGAGTGCGTCGGTAATTTTGTGGTATCGGACATTGACGTAATTAGCTTTATATTTTTGCTTTGTGAGAGGACTGTTAGCTTGCGCAAAGGGCCGGTGGGGGGGGGATTATTCCGCTTACGCGTCATCACGGGGATTTATTGGCTATGGTAGCTCTATAGATGATATAGCTTTATAGTATAGCTATTATAGCTTTATAGCCGGAATAGCTCTATAGCCGGGATAGCTTTGTGGCATAGCATCTCTTTATGGAGATTTGCGGCAGTTGAATTGGGCGGGGAGGGCGCAATGTGTTGAGATCAGACGGGTTGGAGGCCGATTTCCATGACTCTTTCCTCCAGTTCTTTTCGGTTGCCGGCTGCCTTGTTTCGCGTTTTCACACGATAGTTATATATCGTAATTACTGAATAGCGAAGGAACTGGGCGATTTTTTCGCTATCCGTAATTCCGAGTCTGATGAGAGCGAAAATGCGAAGTTCGGTATTTAACTGACCTGCTTTCTTTAATACAATCCGGCTGTCGGGAGTGAGCAGTTTGTTGAAATCATCGACAAAAGTAGGGAACAGTTTTAAGAATGTGGTATCAAAGTTGCGGTAGAAGTCTTTGAGCTCTTCATCTATCAGATCAGTCGATTTCAATATCTTTTTCAGATCGTCAATCTTCCCGGCTGCAATCAGTTTGTTTAAGGATTTCCTGTATGCATCAAATTTCTCTATATATGAGGAGCATTGTTCCATGTACTGGGTAATATATTCCTGCTTTATTTTTGAATTTTCAGCAATGGCGTGATTTGCCTCGGTCAACCGGTTGTTGAAATTCTCCAGTTCGGCATTAAGCTGCTTCAATTGATTGTTGGCGGCCACGGCGAGCCGATGTGCGTTTGATGTCTTCTTCATCTGTTTCCATATCCACACTATTGCCACCAGTAGGAATACTACGAGTATGCTTATAATAACGATAAGAGTCATCTGCCGTTCGCGATGAAGCTGTATTTCTCTCACAAAAGCAGTATTGACAACGGGGAAGATGTCATTTATCTCAAGAATGCGCTGTCGGGCATTGCATTTTTTTGCGTCTTCCATTGCAATGCGGAGGAATTCATGGGCATTGTCGGTATCTCCCTCCTGAAACAACAGGAGCGCGAGCTGTCGGAGCGAGACGTATTCGCGTACGGATGCCTGAAGGTCGGCGATAGACGAAATAAGGAGATTTTCTTTCTGTTTTTCGGTATTACCGAGTTTTTGGTATGCTAATGCCAATGAATTGGCAACGATAGCCCTGTCGTGGGTGGAGTATTTGTTGTTTGCCATATAATCTTCAAGAATATCCACCGATTTGCGGTATTCTCCTTCTCTGACGTATTTATCTGCCATATCTATGACGTAGGAGAGTGAGTTGGGCGGGCACAAAGAGAGCAATGAGTCCTGGTATGTCTCAAATACGGCCAGATATTTGTCTTTATCCTCTTTTCTGACTGAGAAATCAATTAAATAAGAAGCAACCGTCCTTTTTATATAATAGTAGTAAGGCAGCAGGTATTCCGGGACAGAACTGTCGGGAATGGAATCCACAATTTCCAGTGCTTCTTTATACATACCGATGCTTCCGAGGACATTTGCGGTATTGAGGCGCGCGTTGGTTATATATTCGGGATTGCCTGTCTTAAAGGCCAAGTTCTCGCGCAAACGGCAATATTCGAATGCGGAGTCGGTGTTGTAAGGCCTGAACTCATCAAGGAGGTCGCCCAAGGCAAAGAAACGCGTAGAGTCGTCAGGTGCCCGGTATAGAGCCTGCCTTAATTCTTCAAGCCGATTTTCTTTCTGCGACATATAGAACTCCCTGTTGCGAATTGTCTCGTGAAGCTCTGCCATCAGGGAGTCGGTTTTTGTGCACGTCGATGTGCAGCCGGTGGTTACCGTCAACAAAAGCGATATAATCCAGACAGTCAGTATTCCTTTAAACATCATATCCAAAGGTAATAAAAAAATTTAAAGATGAATAGTTTTTCCTGTGAAAAAAGGGAAAATCACTTTAAAATGTCAAATAACGGGCACTCGTTTTACTACCTGTTTTGGCTGCTTTATTTATGTATTGTTCAGATAGCCAGCGTATTGTGGTTGATAAAAATTCAAAATGGCTACTTATTTGCTACCGATGGGAATTTGCTCTTTTAAAACCGGACGTCTATGTATAGCTTTGTGAAAGAAATTTTCAGATTGATAATTAAATCTAAACCATTTTTTAACTAATCAAATTAATCAAACTAACCAAAAATTTATCATTATGTTTAATTCTACAAAACTGATGGCGTCTGCTATCCTTATGTTGTCAACGGCTTTTGGAGCTTCTGCAGTAGATCACTTGAATATCATCGGCGGCGCGACTCCCGGCGGCTGGAATATCGTGGACGGTATTCTGATGCAACAGAATCCCGACAATGAGAATGTGTTCAGTTGCATCGGTTATCTGAAAGCCGACGAGGATTTCAAATTCACCTACGGAAAGGATTTCACCGACTCAAACAAGGAGTTCCGCAATGCTTCGACTGACGCGTATGACATATCCAATCTCGTTCAGGGTGGCGATGACAACAAATTCAGAGTGACTGAAAGCGCAAACTATTATGTGGTGTGCAATCTTAACGACATGACAATCTCGGTGTCAAAAGCTGTATACCAGGATAATCCTATCAGATTCAATGCCCTTTTCATGGTCGGCAACGCGACAGAAGGCGGCTGGACACCTAATGACGGAACTCCGCTGGTATGGGGCGGTGAAAGCGATCCTTATAAATTTACATGGACGGGCGAACTGAAAGAAGGCGAGTTTAAAATCGAGACGAACCGCTATAATTATAATGCCTGGGACGGTCCGTGGTATTTCGCAGGAGTTGACGAAGACGGCAATATCGATTATTCAAAAATAGTTGCCAACGGAACGGGCGACCGCAAGTGGCAAATAGCCGAACCCGGCAAATATAATATTGACGTTGACCTGCATAAGGGTTCAATCTCAATAAAAAAAGCCGGTACCGGAGCCATCGATGGTATCGCAGAAGACAATACAGAAACTCCGGTCTATTATAATCTCCAGGGTATATCCGTTGCCAATCCTTCCAACGGCATATTCATCAAGAAAGTGGGTAATAAGGTTTCCAAAGTAATATTATAAATCAAATCCCAATTTCCTCCGGGAGGGTGTTGCAAAACTGCGAAATTTCAGCTAACAAAGTAGGGACGCACGGTTTGTGTGTCTGATAATGCGCCGGTAATCAGTGCTTGCTTTCCGGACGCACAGACCGTGCGTCCCTACTATCGGAAGTTCTGCAACACCCTCCGGAGAATCTCTAATTCATCATTTTTTATATCATGAAAGTAAAATTCAGTATTTTTTATCTCTTGTCGTTCATCTTTTTGGGCGCGATGACGCTTAAAGGAGAGAACACCGGGAATCCCAAAGCGGATCCCCGGGCTGTAGTGACGAACGGTAATGCAAGGTTCACGGTGTTGACACCTGAAATGATACGTATCGAATACAGCGATAAGGGAGTTTTTGAAGACCGTGCTACATTCACGGTCATAAACCGCAATCTCGATGTACCGCAGTACAGTACATCGGAAGATGCCACGTTCCTATATATTGAAACCGGCAAGCTGCATCTGAAATACCGGAAAGGAACCAATCCCAAGACACTTCCGGCGTCAGCGGCTAATCTTTCAATTACAATGAACCACAATGGCCGTGAGGTGCTTTGGTATCCCGGGAAGCCGGATCCTATGAACCTAAAGGGCACCTGCAGAACCCTTGACGGCAGCAACGGACAGAACAAACGGTCGGAGATGGAAGACGGCCTTATCTCGCGTTCGGGCTGGGCTGTCATCGAAGATTCATGGACATCGGCAAGAGCCGACGGCAGCCGTTCGTTCGCATTGGAGCCTGATGAAGAACTCGGCTATGACTGGTGGACAGATCGCAAGGACCCGCATGCTATGGATGTCTATTTCCTCGGGTACGGAAACAATTATAAAAAGGCACTTGCCGATTATACTTTGATAGCCGGGAAAATTCCTCTTCCGCCGTCCTACGTATTCGGATACTGGTACAGTAAATATTCATCGTATTCGGCAGACGACTACCGTGAGATCATGAATAATCTTGAGTCAAACGAAATTCCTACCGATGTGATGATACTTGACATGGACTGGCACTGGAACGGCAATTCATGGAGCATGTCGGAAGGTCGCGGCGGCTGGACCGGCTGGTCGTGGAACACCAATCTCATACCTGATCCGGTAGGCCTTCTTAAGGAGATGCATGACCGTAATTTCAAGGTTGCGCTTAACCTGCATCCCGCCGACGGTATAAACAGCGTGGAGTCGCCGGAGTTTTTCAATACCATGAATGAGGATTTACGAGGCAAATATGATGTGAAAAATTCTTCGGGCAAGACAATTCCCTGGTATCTTGATTATACGGATTTTACCAATGCGTTCTTCAGCACGATAATCCGCGAGCACGAAAGTGAAGGTGTGGATTTCTGGTGGCTCGACTGGCAGCAGCATCTTACAAGCCCGTATACCAACGGTCTCGGTCAGACATTCTGGTGCAATCATGTATTTTATAATGACATGGCTGTAAACCGTCCTGACCATCGTCCGGTAATATTCCACCGCTGGGGCGGTCTTGGCAGCCACAGATACCAGATAGGCTTCTCGGGCGACGCGTTGATAAACTTCCCCACGCTTGCATTCCAGCCTTATTTTACAGCTACGGCATCAAACGTAGGTTACGGCTATTGGGGACATGACTTGGGCGGCCACGCGTTTACTGACGAAAAAACAGTCAACGACCCTGAGCTCGTGCTCCGCTGGATACAGTTCGGTGTTTTCACTCCGATATTCAGGACACATGCCACCAACGACTCGCGTATAGAGCGCCGGATATGGAAGTTCTCCAATTTCCCCGATATGCTTCAGGCAGTCAAACTCCGTTATTCATTGTTCCCGTACATCTATACAATGGCGCGCGAGACATACGATACGGGTATCGCATTGTGCCGTCCCCTTTACTATGAATATCCCGAGGCAGAGGAGGCATACACATACGAGGGTGAATATTTCTTCGGCAACGATATTCTTGTCGCACCTATTGTAGAGGCATCGGAAAACGGTGTCTGCACAAAAACGATATGGTTCCCTGAAGGGAACTGGTGGAGTGTAGCTACCAACGAGCTTATCGAAGGCCCGTGCACGCTGACTATGGAATTTTCAAAAACCGATATTCCGTATTTCTATCGCGAAGGCTCTATCGTGCCGTTGAACCCGGCAAGTGTGAAGAATGTCACCGAGCATCCCGATCATCTTGTCATCAATGTAGTGTCAGGCAAGGAAGGTAAAGGTAAACTTTATGAAGACGAAGGCGACAATTCGGATTACGACATGGTATACGCAACCACGTCATTCAGCCAATCGCAGAACGGCAATAAACGTACTATCACGATTAATCCGAGAGTGGGTAATGCCGAGAGTCTCCCCACGACGAGATCTTATACCGTCAATATATATAATGCCAATACTCCTAACGCAGTTAAGATAAACGGTACGGCTTCCACTCAATACAGCTATGCTCCCGAAAGCAAATGTACAACCGTGGAAGTACCGGCTAATTCATGCGCATCGGCAGTAACTGTCGAAATCGAAGAATCATCGGCAGGAATTGCGGGCATCACAGTAGATACGCCTAAAATATTCTATGACAAATCGTCCGATACACTTACGGCGGAATTCGGTCAGAATAGAAAGAGCGTTGAACTCGCAATGTTCAATCTGGCAGGAGCTGAGTGCCTGAGCCATAAATATCAGAATATCTCACGCTTTTCTGAAAAATTATCAATGCTTCCGTCATCACAGATGTATGTGTGCAAGATAATAGCCGATAATCAGGTGGCTGTTGAAAAGATATCAAAATAGACTACGGACATGAAAAAACTAATATCATTATTGACTGTCTTTTTATGCAGTCTGTCGGTATTTGCCGGCATGTCAAATTCGATAGAGTACGCCCAGCTGTATATTGTAGGAACTGCAGTAAAGGGCGGGTGGAACATCGGTGCTACGCCGATGAATAAAATCGACCGCGGCGTCTTTATGTGGACCGGTAAGCTTACTGCCGGCGAGCCGTTCAAATTCATGAACTCAACCGACGGCTGGCACAAGCATATAGTCGCCACCACCAAGGATGAGCTGATAAAGGAAGGGGAGATACACCACCTTGACTTCTATGCCAACTGGCAGCTTCCCGATATGCTTGACAATAAATTCAATGTTAATGAAACCGGAGAATATGTCCTGACAGTTGACCTGCGGAGCATGAGCGTGTCTCTTACCAAACCGCTTCCCGAGCCGACTTACCCCGACAAATATTATGTCACCGGTTCCGCTGTTGACAATCAGGTGATAGAGATGTCGAAAATCGAGAATTTTGAGTTCAAGCAGAGTCTTGCGTGCAAGGCCGGCAATATAATACTGATGGATACACCTGTCAAAGGCGACGACACCCGCTATTTCGTACCGATGTTTGAAGATGTCGACGTGTCATTCGGCAGGGGCATGATTTCCAAATTATGCGTTACGACCGATACCGATGCACGCGGGTGGAGCGTTTCAGTCCCCGGCGATTATATCGTGTACATATCATGCAGCGACAATAAATATATGGGTAGAAAACATACGCAGCGTAAATACCTGTATCTTGTAGGCGGTTGCCTGGAGCGGTCGTGGGATTATTCGGACGACAGTATCTGCGCATTCTATCCCAATCCCGAGAATCCTGACGAACTGATATGGGAAGGCGAGCTCAGAATGGGCTGGGACGGCGATACCGAGCCTGACAGGTTCAAGATACTCACCCAGAAGAGCTGGACCGATGAAACCTATCATCCTTATATCGAGGATACATTGGCTGAAGGCACTCTTCCCATCAGAACTACCGACGGCGGTGACACTAAATGGAAGATTACAAAAGACGGTAATTACAAGATCACAGTCGATACCAGAAATGAAACGATGACCGTAGAGTATCTTTCTCCTCGTCAGACTATCTCGAATGGGGGCAATGGCAACGGGACTGCAGGCGTCGGTTCTGCAGAAAAAGATCTTGTTGAACTGTCATGCGGCGCCCATACGGTTGAACTGACTTATTCCCCTGAACCTGTCAATGTCAAAGTCGTGAATCTTGCAGGAAATGTCGTATCCCAAAAGAACGGCATCACCAAAGGGATTGTAGCCGACAATCTTTCAAGCGGTATCTATGTGGTATCGGTTGCAGGTGTATCTGTGGATAAAATCTATAAAGTAAAGATTTAGCATCATCAGATAAGCTATCCTCTGGATAATTTACCGTGTTAAAAACCGCGGCTACTACAAGGTTGATAACAATCAGCCGTCGCGACGTGGCAGCCGCGGTCTTTAATCGTAGAAATCAGAGTATTGCAACGCCTTAAATACAATTAAATTTTTAAAGATGCGGAGCTCTCCGCTTCAATCTGTCAAATAAAATTATTACCCATGAAACACAGAATTTTCCCCTTCATCTTTGCAGGGATTGGCCTGATGGCGTCGTTTAACGCCGAAGCCAAGGATGTGTATGTTTACTCTCCGGCAGGCACTGTATTAGGTATGACAACGGAAGTAAAACGTATTGAGTTTAATAACGGCAATATGATACTTGTGCCCCAAAAGGGAGAGAGTGTGGATATAGATTTATCCCAGTTGGGCTATTTCGCATTTAAACCTATCGGTTCGAGCAGCGTTTCCCCAATTGAAAATACCACTGCTACCGTAAGACTTATCGGTGACATACTGTCAGTGACAAGCACGTCAGAAATAGCAGAAATCCGTATATATAATGTACTCGGAGAAATGACAGGCCATTGCGCGCCGGCGGCATGTGCGGCAACAATGACAGTCAACACCCGCGGCCTCAATATTGTGGTAGTGGAGGCAGGCGGTATTTCCCAAACTTATAAAATTGTCAGATAGCCATGAAAAAGTTCAAGACAATATCGTTACTCGCCATGGGCGCAGCTGCAATATCAATATATGCAGCCGATTTTCTATATTTCCACCGCAACGGGGAGGTAGTACAGGTTATCTCAGCTGAGAATACCGACCGTATCGTTAAGGGTGAAGGCGATGTGCTGAATGCAGTCGATGCGGACGGCAATACCATCTATTCATTTTCACCGGAAGAAGTAGATTCCATAACATTTACATCGGCGTTGCCTAAAGCCGACCTGCTTGACGTGGTGTTCAATGCCGACGGCACCGCGGAAGACGTGTCGCCGATGAAATTCAAAGTAGAGCGCGGCGGCGAGGCTACTACCGAATGGAGCGATACCTATAACCGTTATGTGGCAAAACTGGCCGACAACAAGTGGGCTAACGGAGATGTGGCAGAGCAGTTCTACCGTATCGACTATAGCGACAATCAGGCGTTCAAGGACGCACTTGCCGACGGACATACCCTCGAAGTATTGTTCATGCCCGAATATACCGAACTCCCTGACGGCGAGGCGAAGGTCTTCGCATCGCATGAAGCCGGAGGTACAGGCATCATGTTCAAGGCGTCGTGGAGCGGCCCCAACAAGCTGAATGCCCTGACATTCCTTCCCAACGTATCGACGGGCAGCAACAGTTCGTGGCAATGGGCTGCAAGTGATGTTGTTCCGGAATCAAACACCTACTACCATGTAGTCGGAGTCTGGAATAAGGAAGCCAAAAAGGCTGACATCTACATTAACGGCGAACTGAAGAACGAAATCGACATAGCCGGCAGCAACTACATTCCGACCAAGGATGGAGCAAACTTCTTCTGTATCGGCGGCGATGCCTGCGTACAGGGAGGCAGTAAGACTACCGGCGTGCAGAACGGTATCAACGGACGTATAGTTCTGGCACGAATATATGACGACGCACTGACCGCCGAGCAGGCAGCAAATCTTTATAAGGCAGTCGATATTACTGAACCGGATCCGCTGCCTAAAGCCGACCTGCTCGACGTGGTGTTCAAGGCTGACGGGACGGCAGAGGATGTGTCGCCTATGAAGTTCGAAGTAGAGCGCGGTGGCGAGGCTACGACCGAGTGGAGCGATACCTATAAGCGTTATGTGGCAAAACTGGCCGATAACAAGTGGGGTGACAGTAATGTTGCCGAGCAGTTCTACCGTATCGACTACAGCGACAATCAGGCGTTCAAGGACGCACTTGCTGACGGGCATACCCTCGAAGTGATGTTCATGCCCGAATACACAGAACTCCCTGACGGCGAGGCGAAGGTATTTGCATCGCATGAAGCAGGAGGTACCGGCATCATGTTCAAGGCGTCGTGGAGCGGCCCCAACAAGCTGAATGCACTGACGTTCCTTCCCAATGTATCGACGGGCAGCAACAGTTCGTGGCAATGGGCTGCAAGTGATGTTGTTCCGGAATCAAACACCTACTACCATGTAGTCGGAGTCTGGAATAAGGAAGCCAAAAAGGCTGACATCTACATTAACGGCGAACTGAAGAACGAAATCGACATAGCCGGCAGCAACTACATTCCGACCAAGGATGGAGCTAACTTCTTCTGTATCGGCGGCGATGCCTGCGTACAGGGAGGCAGTAAGACTACCGGCGTACAGAACGGTATCAACGGACGTATAGTGTTGGCGCGAATATATGACGATGCTCTGACCGCCGAGCAGGCACAACTTCTGTATAAGGCTGTCGACATCACCGAACCGTCACCGCTGCCCAAGGCCGACCTGCTTGATGTGGTTTTCAAGGCCGACGGAACGGCAGAGGATGTGTCGCCAATGAAGTTCGAAGTAGAGCGCGGAGGCGAGGCTACGACCGAATGGAGCGAAGTATTCAACCGTTATGTGACAAAACTGACCGACAACAAATGGGGCAACAGTGATGTGGCCGAGCAGTTCTACCGCGTAGATTACAGCGGCAATCAGGCGTTTAAGGACGCACTTGCCGACGGACATACCCTTGAAGTGATGTTCATGCCCGAATATACCGGAACCATACAGAATGTGGAGGCGAAGGTATTCGCATCGCACGAAGCCGGAGGCACCGGCATAATGGTAAAGACCTCATGGAATGGCCCCAATAGTCTGAATGCACTGACATTCCTTCCCAATGTATCGACCGGAAGCAACAGCTCATGGCAGTGGGCAGCGAGCGACGTGGTGCCTGAACCTTACGCTTATTATCATATTGTAGGAGTTTGGGACAAAGATGCACAAAAGGCAAGAATCTACGTCAACGGAAAGCTGAAGAACGAAATCGACATAGCCGGCAGCAACTATATCCCGGCCAAGGATGGAGCTAACTTCTTCTGTATCGGCGGCGATGCCTGCGTGCAGGGAGGCAATAAGACTACCGGAGTACAGAACGGTATCAACGGCACGATTGTCCTGGCGCGAATATATGACGATGCACTGACCGCCGAGCAGGCACAACTTCTTTATAAGGATGTGGAAGAGGGTGTAGCCGCTACTCATCCTGTTATCGAGAATGTCACATTGCTCGCGAATGTGCAGGTAAAAGCCGGCGCAATTTACCCGATTTACGGTGACGGTTTTGAGGATGGTGATATGATTGTGTTTGAGAGCGGCACAACCCGATGGGAACTTCCTGCAACGATGAACGGAACGGAGGGCATAACTGTCACACTTCCCGAAGATGTGAAGAGCGGCACGTTTAATGTCATGCTCAAACGAGGAGAACGCGTCCAGCTTATCGGCTCGGTGGACTTCCTCCGCGTCAAAAAGTTTGAAAGCAGGGCTAACATTATCGCTCACCGCGGATACTGGGCAAAAGAGGGCGCGGCACAAAACTCACGTGCGGCACTGCGCAATGCGATAGAGTTGAAAGCCTACGGCGCCGAAACAGACATCTGGCTGACAAAAGACAATGTACTCGTCATCAACCATGATCCGTCGATTGGCGGGGTCACTATTCAGGACGCCAATTATAATGATGTAAAGGACAAAACTTTGTCAAACGGTGAGAAGATACCTACGTTTGCAGATTATATCGAAATACTCAAAGAGAGCGATTACTGTAAACTTATTGTAGAAATAAAGACCCACTCTACCGAGGCCCGTACAATCGAGGCTGCCATGGCAGCAGCCGAGGCGATTAAAGCGGCAGGTTTGGAGGACAAAGTGGAGTATATAGCATTTGATTATGCCACATGTAAGGCTCTCGCGGCTGCATATCCCGAGTCAATGGTGCAGTTCCTTTGTGACAATGCATCGCAGGTGCGCACGCCGGCACAGCTTAACAACGATGGCGGCATCTCCATTGACTACAACGGAAATATGCTTACTTCCAATCCCACATTTATTGACGATGCCCATAAGCTCGGCCTTGTCGTCAATGTCTGGACCATCAGATCAAATGAAGAGTTCGGCGAATGGATCAACAAAGGTGTCGATTTCATCACTACCGACATCCCTGACGTAGGTATGAAATATCTAGAATACTATAATCTCAACAAGTAACTACAATACTTAAACATAAGAACGGCCTGATATGACGTCGGGCCGTTCTTTTTTGTCAGCAGCGGCAGGTTCAGCCGCATATAAAAAAGCGATGTGCCGTATTTGAATAATGGCACATCGCTTTATTGTAAATCCGCTTGGGGCGGAATTGGATAGATTCGGCGTATGATTAGCAGACGCCCTGTTCCATCATCGCATTGGCTACTTTCATGAAGCCGGCAATGTTGGCGCCTTTCATGTAGTTGATGTAGCCATCAGGCTCCTCGCCATATTTCACGCACTGATGGTGGATGTCGTTCATGATGCCGTGCAGACGTTGGTCAACCTCTTCGGCAGCCCACTGCAGGTGCATTGCATTTTGGCTCATTTCAAGACCCGAAGTGGCCACGCCGCCGGCATTCACAGCCTTGCCCGGAGCGTATGTGATACGGTTCTCGATGAATGCGTCGATTGCTTCGGGGGTACAACCCATGTTGGATACTTCGGCCACGAGCTGGACGTTATTGGCAATCAGCTGCTTGGCATCGTCGCCGTTAAGTTCGTTCTGAGTGGCGCAGGGGAGGGCGATGTCAACTTTCTGTTCCCACGGTTTTTTGCCGGGGAAGAACTTGGCATTGGGATGCTTTTCGATATACGGCTCGACGATGTCTTCGCCGGTGGCACGCAACTCGAGCATGGTGTTGATCTTGTCTCCGCTTATACCTTCGGGGTCATAGATGTAGCCGTCGGGGCCTGAGATGGTGACAACTTTAGCGCCGAGTTCGTTGGCTTTGAGAGCGGCGCCCCATGCCACGTTTCCGAAACCGGAAATAGCCACGGTCTTGCCTTCGAGTGTCTCGCCTTTGCGCGCGAGGACGTTCTGTACGAAATAAAGTGCGCCGAATCCGGTAGCTTCGGGACGTATGCGCGAACCGCCGAAGTCGAGACCTTTGCCGGTGAATGTGCCGGTGTGTTCGTTGACGAGACGTTTGTACATACCGTACATGTAGCCTACTTCGCGGCCGCCTACGCCTATATCGCCTGCGGGGACATCGCGGTCCGGACCGAGATTCTTCCACAATCCGAGGATGAATGCCTGGCAGAAGCGCATGATTTCACGGTCGCTCTTGCCGCGCGGCGAGAAGTCGGAACCGCCTTTGGCGCCGCCCATCGGGAGGGTTGTCAGTGCATTCTTGAATGTCTGCTCGAAGCCGAGGAATTTAAGGATAGAGAGGTTGACGGATGCGTGGAAGCGGATACCTCCCTTGTACGGGCCGATGGCATTGTTGAACTGTACGCGGTAGCCGATATTGTTCTGTACCTCGCCTTTGTCGTCGAGCCATGTCACGCGGAAAGTGACGATACGGTCGGGCTCGACCATACGCTCTATGATTTTGTTTCTTTCAAATTCAGGGTGCTGGTTATAGACGTCCTTTACTGAAAGGAGCACTTCCTTGACTGCCTGCAGATACTCCTTTTCGCCGGGGTGTTTTGCCTCCAGATTACTGATGATGGTATTGATGTCCATGATTTCTATAAATTAGGTTAACGTATATAGAAAATATTATTCGTTGTTTTTACCGGCTGTGTCAGCCGGTATCTTTTATGCAAATATAATGTTTTAATTTCAAGCTTTGCAAAAGATTTCAAAGAATTTTTTTTGTCAAAAAAGATGGCTCCAATCAATAATTTTTATTTTTGGCAAGATATTTGCAACAATGTTTGTTATCTTTGCATAAACATGAATTTTGTATGGCAGAAAACGATATTTTAAATAAAAAAGAATTATTTGAAAAATTAATTACGCAGGGGCGGCTCCATGAAGCAATCGTCATGCTGAAATCCATTTCGGAGAAAAAGATGCTGTGGGAGGTGACCGACCGCATAACACGGGTGGAGGAGGCATACCGTTATATGCTGCGATATGCGATGGAAGGCGTGGCCGACCCTCACCGTGACATAATATACAGTAATATAAAGGAAGACCTGCGGGTAATATATGACCGCCTGACCCGGCTTGTCAACACTCAATCGGGTCCGTCGATATACTATACTACCATACGGGCGGGGAAAGTACTGCCCGTGTCGGATGCCATAGGACGATACCGCGGGATATTGCAGTCGAACGATGCATTTTCGATAGCAGCCGGTGTGGCGCAGGGTGCGTCGACGCTTGAGCTCGAGGCGGCTGAGACGGCATTGTTCGAAAGCGCATGGGTAAGTTTCCCGTATTCTAAAGATGATGAGAAGGCGTTGAATCTCCTGCTGGACGATGCGTCGATACCTGGTCATGTGAAAATCCTTACCGTGTCAGCAGTAATGCTCGGCAGCTTTGAATTTTTTGACAGCCGTCGCGCGATTGTGCTTGCCAATGCATACGCGTCGGATTCAGCCGACGAGCAGCTTAAGATGACGGCGCTGACGGCATTGTTGCTTTTGCTTTATGTGAACCGCGGCAAAGAGTTGCCTTCGGATGTAGCGGCACGAATAGATGCGTTGCGTGATATTCCGGGATGGTCGTCGGATATAAAGACCGTGTATCTGGAGCTGATACGTACGCGCGATACCGAACGCATTGCATCAAAACTGCGCGATGAGATAGTGCCCGAGATGATCAAGATGAAACCGGAAATCGACAAACGCATCAAGACAGGCTTCGGGGAGGGTATCGACCCTTCGGAGCTTGAAGAGAATCCGGAATGGCAGGAATTTCTTGACTCGTCGGGCATAGCGGACAAGATGAAAGAGCTTTCCGAGATACAGGAGGAGGGCGGAGATGTGCTTATGGGTACATTCTCGCAACTCAAATCGTATCCATTCTTTTATAATCCGGCTAACTGGTTCCGGCCGTTTCATTCCGACAATTCGGTAGTGGCGCAACTCGGTGATGATACCAATGTGTTCGGCGAACTTATCGCACAGTCGTTTTTCATGTGTGACAGCGACAAATACTCTTTTGTGCTGGCTTTCGCTTCGATGCCCGAGGCACAGCGCAACATGATGATTTCGCAGATAAAGGCACAGAATATAAATGCGGCCGAAATACAGAATGCATCGCTTAACTTGTCGACCGACACGCGCAAGAATATCGTGAACAAGTATGTGCAGAATCTGTACCGTTTCTTCAGGCTGTTCCGCCGCAAGGATGATTTCCGCAATCCGTTCGCTTCCGAGATTAATCTTATCGAGGTGAAACCGCTGCAGTCCGACTTTCTGGAGGACTCCACGCTTCAGCTTGTCGGCGAGTTTTATTTCAAGCACAAATATTATAAGGAGGCATTCGGAGTATTCAAGCTGCGGGAGGCGCATATATTTCCTGACGCGACGCTTTATCAGAAAATGGGATATTGCCGGCAGAGACTTGGGGATATAGAGCAGGCTATTACTTATTATGAGCAGTCGGAATTGCTTACGGGAAACAATGCGTGGACTACAAAACGTCTGGCAGTGGCTCACAAACAGCTTGGCAATTATGCCGAAGCGCTTGATTATTTCCGCCGTCTTGACACGATGCAGCCTGACAGATTTTCAACCGCAATGAATATCGGACAGTGCCTTATGGCTCTCGGAAAATATGAAGATGCGGCAAAGGCATTCTATAAGGCACAGTATCTTGACGAAAATTCCGACAAGCCGATGAGACCGCTTGCGTGGTCGCTTCTGATGCAGAAAGATTTCGATGGCGCACAGAATATGTATGACCGAATAATCGAAGCCGGTGCGCAGCCGCTCGATTATCTGAACCGCGGCCATGTGGCTCTCGCCCGGCAGGATTATCGTACGGCGATTTCATATTACAGCAGATTTATAACCGCATCACCCGACCGGTGGGCAGGATTTATCCGAGAGATGTCGGACGACCGCGAGGCGCTCCGACATCTCGGTGTCGACGAAAAAATGCTTCCTTTGGTGATTGATGCGGTAAGATACGTTGAATAATATAAACAATATAAAATAAAACAATCATGGTAATACAAAGATGGCAAACAGTATTTCTGTTTATTGCGACAGTGCTGATGGCGCTGTTCACTTTCATGCCGTTCGCATCGGCGACTGTTGATTCACAGGTGGCAAATCTGCATCCGAAGGATTTCCCGGTTTATTTAATTCTTAATCTTCTGATTGCAGTCCTTCTTTTCCTTGCGATATTCATGTACCGTAATTTAAAACTTCAGAAAAAAGTGGCGTTGCTTTCGATGCTGCTGATGTGCTGTTCGGCTGTGTGCGGAGGATTCCTTCTCTATGGTCCGAACGCACCGAAAGGCGCTGTCGAACTTGTATGGGCAGGCGGCATACTTCTGCTTCTCGGCGCATTGGTATTTGCCATTCTGGCATACAGGGGTATAGGCAAGGACCAGCGCACGCTCTCGTCCTACGACCGTATCAGATAAATAATAGGTATATAGATAAAAATAATAATGGCAGCGTCGATTGATGCTGCCATTATTATTTTATCGGTGACCGGTATTCGGGTATGTATTGCTGTAGATGGGATTATTGACCGAGATACGTTTTAAGCAGACGGCTTTTCTGCCCCTTCAGACGGCGTATCGCCTTCTCTTTGATCTGACGTACGCGCTCACGGGTTAGGTCGAATTTGGCGCCTATCTCCTCAAGTGTCATTTCCTGGCAGCCGATGCCGAAGAACATGCGGAGAATGTCGCTTTCGCGTTCGTGGAGCTGCTTGAGAGCACGGTCTACCTCTTTGGATAGCGATTCCTGATTGAGGAATGAGTCGGCGGAAGGGGAGTCGTCGTTGGGGATAACGTCAAGAAGGCTGTTGTCCTCGCCGTCGGCAAAGGGAGCGTCGACCGATACGTGACGGCCAGATACTTTCAGCGTGTCGGCAATCTTGTCGACGGGCACATCGAGTGTTTCGGCAAGTTCCTCGGGAGAGGGACGTCGCTCGTTCTCCTGCTCGAATTTCGAGAGGGCTTTGCTGATTTTATTGAGAGAGCCGACCTGATTGAGAGGCAGACGTACTATACGCGACTGCTCGGCAAGAGCCTGAAGGATAGACTGGCGTATCCACCATACGGCATACGATATGAATTTGAAACCGCGGGTTTCGTCAAATTTCTGTGCGGCCTTGATAAGTCCGACATTACCCTCGTTGATAAGGTCGGGGAGGCTCAGGCCCTGGTTCTGGTATTGTTTGGCTACCGATACCACGAAACGAAGGTTGGCGCGGGTGAGTTTGTCGAGAGCGTGCTGACGCTCGGCCTCGCTGCCATTGCGTATCATCTGGGCGAGTTCTACTTCTTCTTCGACAGTTATCAACTCTTCGCGTCCGATCTCCTGCAGGTATTTGTCGAGAGATGCACTTTCGCGATTGGTAATCGATTTGGTAATCTTCAGTTGTCTCATATTCTATCGATAGTTTTTACAAACTGCAAATTTATAAAATAATAATGAATTTATAACAATTCAAACTATGAAAATAACGCTACGATTAACCAAATATTGCATTTTTAACATAACTTATTAACGCAATAAATAAACGGTAACTACTCGGCAGACAAACTTGTTGGTTACGAGCGTATTGTAGGGCTGCACCTACTAGTGGTCAATCTTTTTTCTACATAATTTAGAGCATTGAAAAGGCTTAAATTATTAAATCATTAATCTAAAGTATTTTATGAACAAAACTCAGGATCAATAGTTAATAAAGCTTTAAGTCTGAATGACTATTTCACATGTATTATAATTAAAGATTGACCACTAGTAGGCTGCACCCTGGTGCAGCCGCTAATGAAAACACCCGTTTACATCGACTCCGGCTGCACCAGGGTGCAGCCTACGCTGATAATGAACATTTTACACCGTACATATCCGCTGAATGGGTTATAAGGAATCAGCCGGGTATCGCGGCATGGCGCTCACGGTACCCGGCTGTATCGTTATATCCGCATCGCGGATATTGACAGTTATAAGTTGCTTATCATTTATATTTCGCCCATTTGATCAGCTCCTTGATGTTGGGCTTCTTGCCGTACATGAATATACCTACGCGGTATATTTTGGCGGTAAACCATATTATTACCACTATCGAGGCGTAGAGTATGGCCAACGATGTCAGGATTTCTCCTACCGGCACTCCCGAGGGTATGCGTGCCATCATTATCATCGGGGCAGTGAATGGTATCATCGAGAGCAGCGTGGCGAGCGAGGAGTCGGGGTTCTGACCGATTGTCATCGCGAACATCAGCCCGACAATCACCGGCACGATACAGAACACCTGCAGCTGTGCGCCGTCCTGCGCGTTGTCAACCGATGCACCGATTGCGGCATAGAGTGAGGCATAAAGCATGAAGCCGCCGATAAGGAAAAGTATCAGATAGCCGAATATGGAGAAGATGTAGCTGAGTGAGCTGAGCATCGCCATCACCTGTAGCACGCCGAGATCGGTGGTCGCGGTGGCTGGATTGAGCGTACCGGCCTTAAGCGCGGCAAGTTCGGCAAACATCTGGTCGCCTGCGATGCCGGGGAGTACGAAGGTGATGAATCCGCCGATCAGCAACGCCCATATTATCACCTGGGTTATGGCCACGGCTCCGATGCCGATTATTTTGCCGAGCATGAGATGTGTAGGCTTGATTGATGTGACGATTATCTCGAGTACGCGGTTGTTTTTCTCCTCGATGATGCTCATCATCACGAGCTGTCCGTAAATGATAATGAACATGTAGAGTATGAATGACATTGCGATGCCGATGAGGTAGCTTGTCAGCGAATTGGATGACGATTCGTTGCCTTCGTCGTCAATCTTATGCGAACTGATTACGACATCGGCCTCGACTTCGCCAAGCATTTCCTTGAGGTTGCCGAGCTGCAGGTCTTCGAGACGACGAGCCTCGATGGCGTTCTTGATGTCGTCCTTAATAAGCGTTTCAGTCTCGATTGAACCGCCTCCGCGGTGATATAGGGATACGGAGGTCGGGTTTTCGATAATATCCTCACCGATGACAAGGAATGTGCTGATGTCGGTATCGGTCTTGATTGAATCGACCGGAAGCGGGGAAATGGCGTATGGCAGTGAATAATGATCGACAAGATATGGCGCGACCTTGCCTGACCGGTCGATTACGGTGATAACCTCCGGCGCGCTTCCGATGCCGCTCAGCAGTGCGGGCGCGAACATCAGTGCCAGCATGACCACCGGCATGAGCAGCGTGGTGAATATAAATCCTTTCTTGCGTACGCGCTGCGTATATTCGCGGCTTATTACGAGTAATATATTGTTCATGACTTGCGGTTATTGTTTTCAACTGATGTGATGAATATCTCGTCCATCGACGGTAGGTCGGCGGAGAATGAGCTTAACGCCACGGTATCGTTGGCAGTGGCGATAAGGTCGTGGAGGCTGGTGCCGGGGGCGAAGCGGAGAGTCATGCGGGTGTTGCCGTCATCGGTCTTTTCCGATGCGATGTTTGACACTACGCTGTCGCCGAATGCGGCAAGAAGGGCGCGCTCGTCGCCAGCGAAAGTGAACTGATAGCGGTCGGAGCCGAAGCGGCGGCGTATCTCGTTGACATTGCCGGTCAGGATATTGTGCGATTTGTTTATCAGTGTGATTTCATCGCAAAGAGTCTCTACCGACGCCATGTTGTGGGTAGAGAATATTATCGTGGCACCGTTTTTGCGGAGTTCGAGTATCTCATCCTTGAGCAGTTTGGCGTTGATGGGGTCGAATCCTGAGAAGGGTTCGTCGAAAATCAGTAGCTTCGGATTGTGAAGCACCGTGATGATGAACTGCACTTTCTGGGCCATACCCTTGGAAAGTTCTTCCACTTTTTTGTCCCACCATTCCGTAATGCCGAATTTCTCAAACCAATGATGCAACTGCGCCGAGGCGTCATGTTTCGACATACCTTTGAGGCGTGCGAAAAACATAGCCTGTTCGCCTACCTTCATCTTTTTGTAAAGACCGCGTTCTTCGGGCAGATAGCCTATAGAATTGACATCGGCCTGAGTCAGTTGGTGTCCGCAGAAATAAACTGTTCCCGAGTCGGGGGCCGTGATGTGGTTGATGATACGTAGCAGGGTTGTTTTTCCTGCTCCGTTGGGCCCGAGGAGGCCGTAGATACATCCCTCGGGCACTGCCAGTGACACATCATCAAGTGCCTTATGTCCGACAAATTGCTTCGAGACATGGTCTGCTTTTACTATATCCATTGTTTTATGATAATAAATTGATTTTGTCTTTTTGGTGGCATATAACTACAAAAGATACGCAAAGGTAGTTATTTTGTAACAAAATAATGACGGAAATTGAGTTTTTCTCAATTTCCGTCATTATAATTGTTATTGTAATAATAACTTATGTATTACTGGGCAATGTCGACGGCATAGTATACCTTGCGCGGAGAGCCCGGATATACTCCTGATATGAACATGACGTGGTCATACTCGTCGCTTGATATGATGGCGTCATAGAGTTTCTTCATGTCGTCGGCCGACTTGACGTAGACGTTGTTGATGTCAACGATGATGAAGCCGTCGCGTATGCCTGCTTTCTTGAATCTGCCGTCGGTGATGTCGGTCACCTGCAGCCCGGAGGGGATACGGAGTTTGGCAAGAGTGTCTTCGTCGACTTCCTTGAAACTGCAGCCCAAAGTCGATACATCGTTTTTCGTAGTTATTTCGCTGTCGCCTTTGGCATTCTTGAGAGTCACTTCAATATTCCGGCGTTTGTTGTCGCGGATTACCGACAAAGTGATTGTGTCACCGGGACGGTGCTTGGCGATTTCTTCCTGAAGCTGTCCGGTAGTGGTGGTGGGATTGCCGTTGATTGAAGTGATGACGTCGTTGGGGAGGATGCCGGCTTCGTCGGCGCTGCTGCCTTCGACAACTTCGGCTACGAAGATACCTGCCGGTACGGCTGTGATGTTATTCTCTTTGGCTACCTGAGGATTGAGTTCGGTAAATGATACGCCGAGAAGTGCGCGCTGCACGGTGCCGTATTTCTCTATGTCGTCAACAATCTTGCTGACAATCGAGGTCGGTATAGCGAAAGAGTTGCCGGCATAGTTGCCTGTCTGTGAATAGATGGCAGTGTTGATGCCTACGAGTTCGCCGTTGAGATTGACGAGCGCGCCACCCGAGTTGCCGGGATTGACGGCAGCGTCGGTCTGGATATATGACTCGACACCCTGACGCGAGCGGTAGCCGGTGGTCGATGATATATTGCGCGCTTTGGCGCTGACGATACCGGCCGTTACGGTCGATGTGAATCCGAAGGGGTTGCCTACGGCGAGCACCCATTCGCCCACGCGAAGGTTTTCTGAATCGCCCATCATGATAGCCTGCAGGCTGTCGGCGTCTATCTTTATTACGGCAAGGTCGGTGGTGGCGTCGGTGCCTACGACAGTCGCGTCAAACGAACGGTTGTCGTTAAGCGTGACCTCAAGACGGTCGGCACCGTCGATTACGTGGTTGTTGGTTATGATGAGACCGTTACCCTTGATGATGACGCCTGAACCCAATCCGCTCTGACGCATCTGCGGCTCCTCTTTGGCACCCTCTTTTTCTTTGCGCTGCGGTTGCTGTCGGCGAGGCTGGCTCGGACCGAAGAAAAATTCAAAGAACGGGTCACCCTCAAACGGATTGAAGCCGCCCATATCGGAACTGCGCCGCTGCGGGGTAGGCTTTACGTAGCTTTTGATTGAAACGACAGAATTGACTGTGGCTTCGGCCGCACGGGTAAAATCAACGTTCTCAAATGCCGATGCTGTGGTCGTTGCGCCGACAAGAAGTGCCGGTACAAATATTTTCCTTGAAAAATCTTTCAAATTCATTGCAATAAAAAATTTTGATAAATCGTTGATGAATTAGGTATGTGCAAATATAACGATAAAAAAGAGAGATTATGTGCGAAATTGTTACACTTAAATATATTTAATATAACACCCCCGTGATTTAAATCAAATTTTATTAAATTTGTGTAATCAATCATAATGAGAACGACAACGCGCACTTTGTTGAAGCTCCTCCTTCTGTCGGCAATGGCAATAGGGATAGCGGCATGTCACTCTTCCAGGAAAACGGTAAGAGGGAATAGCGGTGTGCCTGCTCGTAAGGTTGACTATAAGGAAATGAAGTCGGACGTGGAGTCACGTCATTACGACACTCCGCAGATTGGGGCATTGGTGGCGGAAGCTGCACGTTGGCTCGGGGTGCCGTATAAATATGCGGGCAATGATAAAAAAGGGGTCGACTGTTCGGGGCTGACATCGCAGGTGTTTCTCAAGACGCTCAATGTGAAGATGCCGCGCAGTTCGCGCGAACAGCAGCAGTGGTGCATCAATATCAGGAAAGAAAATCTACAGCCCGGCGACCTCGTGTTTTTCGCCACGGGTTCCGACCGCAACCGCGTGAGCCACGTAGGCATCTACATCGGCAATGGCGACATCATACACGCTTCATCGTCGCGCGGTGTCATCATAAGCAATCTCACTGAAGCCTATTATCTGAAACGCTACCATTCATCGGGGCGCCCCGACGTAATCCATCAGATTTATGCCTCCGCCAAGCGCGCCGGTAAAAAGAAAAACAAATCCAAATCAAAAAATACCGAAACTAAAAGCAATCCCGTTACGCCGGATAAAAACAGCGGGAACGTAAACCTGACCCCTCCCGTCGGCACCCCGACAATCTCAGTGGACGAACTGATAGAAATGCAGGTTGACTCCATAGCCGCCTCCATCGAGAACACCGAAGTCCCCGCAACCCCGGCACCACGTCCCATACCGGCTAAGCCAACTTCCCCGGCACCCTCACCAACCCCGGCATCTACAACCCCCGTAGCCCCCATGCCTACAGTACCTTCAATTACCACAGAAGAACCAACAGATACTATCTTCAATCAATTCTTTGATTGAAGATACTACAACTAAATTTATGGCGTAGTAAAACTACAAAATCTTGTTTTGACGTTTTTCGTGCTATCTTTTTTTATCCCGGCTTAGACAATGGAGGGTTTCGCTTTGTTTGGCTATTATCGGTTCAGGCCGAAATTTATGGTCAATCCGAAATTACAGTGCATATTCCATTCCCATTTAATATCGCTTTCCGCGGTTAAAAACCGCGGCTACTATAACACGTTGCGAGTCAGATGCGTAGTAGCCGCGGTTTCTTTGCAAAGCAAAGCGCCAAAGGCGATAATTAACCGCGGAAAATAAAGCTGGCAATTGTCTTATTGTCATGCACTGCAATTTCGGCGTGAGCCGAAATTTACTCGGCAGAGGAATCCAAGACTATGAAACAGATGTCACCAAAGTGCTCTTTACCGACTTCTTCGCCTTTCAGGATAGCAGGCATTGATATGATATTTTTTGACTCAAGAATATCAAGCAAATCCCACATCACTTCATGGTAAAATATGATTTGACCCAGTTTCTGGGAAGAAATGTTGTGAGCCGGAGCCCATGATATACAATATTGTTTCACTCCGTTACTAAGCCTGTCTGTAATGCTTTTGCATAGTCTGTCAATGTTATCGCCGTTATTTTTGTGCATCACAGGTATGAGAATATTCCCATTTTCATCTGTAAGCCCCCAACCGGCAATGGATTGAATTATGTCTCGGTTATCGATGCGGTTGCCATTAGTTTGTATCAATTCTTTTGCAAATGCTATCATCTTTTTTGAGCTGAGCCAATATCCCAGGTTGTCAGTCCAGTTCTGCATCAGTGGACCATAGCCGTTAGTCCCTATTTTGTCATGGTTTCGGCTCTCATACATCGCCCAATAAGCCCCGGTCCATGTTCCGTGGTCTTCACAGCTTATTGGTGAACCCAACCGCTCATCGTCCCACATATAAGTGTCGAGGAGATATGAAAAAACAAGGCTATAAGTCTGTCTTGAGTATCCGGAATTCTCATAAGCAGAAATCAGTTCTTTGATTTCCGGCTCAATTATAGGGAAAATGCTGTCGGCAAACTCTTTTGACTGCCGGCGGATTTGTTGTGTCTCGTTTTTCCCGAAAATGTGCATTTTTGTAGTATAATTCTCGTTATTGCACATCAACAGATCGCCAACTTCAAGCAATCTAAGTTGACTTTTGTTGTAAGTGATGCCAAGTGAGTCCAATTTAGCGGCGGAACCGGGGTGAACAAAGGCACATAGAATATCCCAATTGTTATCTGTTATATACTCGCTTGGATGAAAACTGTTATATGAGCAGAATGCTGAAAGATCAAAAGACTTCAATGGTCGGCCAATAATTGTATCTTGTGTATTAGCCATTATATGCATAGGCAAAAATACCATGCACAAAATCAATAAGATATTTCTCATAATGTTTATATTTCTCATTTCAGCAATTTTCTGTCGTTATCGCCGTAAAGTTATATATTTTCGCTGATATACGGAGTATTCAGTTGAAATTATGTGTCTTTTTCACTGCTTTACACAGATGAAACAGGTTCCGATGCAGTTTATATACAGAATGGAGCGGGGACGTCTCGCCCCCGTGGTAATTTTTTATAAATGATAATAATATCAAAGGTTGTTGCAGAACTCGGCTTTAACATTCCGCGGTTGAAAACCGCGGTTACTACGCAGCTGATTATCAAGAGAATTTGCATAGTAGCCGCGGTTTTCAACCGCGGAATGTTTAGTTCTGCAACACCCTCCTCCATTCTGCTTAGCCCCAATAAACTACATTAAGACGCGGTTTATCGTTGATTTCTTTGTCTGGATATAAAAAAAGACCTGCCGAGAGCGGAATTGCTCCCCCGAGGCAGGTCTTGCAAGCTGAGATTCGGGTAAATATCCTGATAATTTATTATCCCTTTATATTATAAGTCGCAAAGGCTTATAAATGTTGTGCCGGATAATAAATTATTAATGATATCAATTAGTGACGGTCCTTGTAACCCTGATGCTCGTATTTGAGCGTGAGGGTAGGCTGGTCGCATACTTCGGCGGGACCGAAATACTGGATGGGGCCGGGGTAGATGTAGTCGGTGTTGTAGGCCCAGTCGTCGCGCTTCGAGGCGAATTTCTGGAAGGGAGCGTCGTCGAGACGTACGAGCGCTTTTTGGATAACGGGTTTCATCGCACCGTGACGGCGTTCCATGTTCATCATCATGGTGATGGGTATACCGCCGGGAATCCACTGTACGGCCGGTTTGGTGAGCTTGCGTACCGACGAGATATAACCGGTCACGCCTGCGTTGATAAGGCATGATGCGTTAAATCCGAGGGCGTAGCAGTAGTCGGCGTCAAAGTTGGAGGGGTCGGCGCAACGGCCTTCGTAACCGAAGAAATGGTGAAGAGCGGCGAATTTACCGTTGTAGTTGCCCTCTTCGGCCATCTTGGCGAGGCGTTTGCCTACCATCTCGCTGAGGAGTTTCTCAGTCTCGATGAGTGAAACCTGTACGTTGCCATGGGGATCGCGGTCGAGTGAGAGCTGACGAGCGACGCCTTCGGGAAGCGAGGCGTAGATGGCGGCATTGTCGGCCGACAGATGGTCGATGATGTACTGACGCTGGTCGGCTGCGTCGACAGCTGCAAACTCGTCGGCGTTCTTGGCGAGCAGGTCGTTGAGCTCAGCGATGAGCTTCTTGACTGCGGGAATGAATTCGATAAGACCTTCGGGGATGAGCACTGTACCGAAGTTGTTGCCGCGTGCGGCACGCTCGGCAACGATGCCGGCGATATAGTTCACAACATCGTCAAGCGACATGTTTTTGGCTTCAACCTCTTCCGAGATGATGCAGACGTTGGGCTGGGTCTGGAGTGCGCACTCGAGTGCGATATGCGATGCCGAGCGGCCCATCAGTTTGATAAAGTGCCAGTATTTCTTCGCCGAGTTACAGTCGCGCTGTATATTGCCGATTACTTCTGAGTAAACTTTAGTAGCGGTGTCAAAGCCGAATGATGTCTCGATAACATCGTTCTTGAGGTCGCCGTCGATAGTTTTGGGGCAGCCGATTACCTGTACGCCGGCGCCGATTTCCTTGTAGTATTCGGCGAGGATAGCGGCGTTGGTGTTGGAGTCGTCGCCGCCGATGATTACGAGAGCAGAGATGTTGAGTTCGCGAAGTATTTCGAGACCTTTGTCAAACTGCTCTTTTTTCTCAAGTTTGGTACGGCCTGAACCGATGATGTCGAAACCGCCGGTGTTGCGGAATTCGTTTATGATATTGGAAGTAAGCTCTACATACTGATGGTCAACGAGACCGCCGGGACCCATGAGGAAGCCGTAGAGGCGGCTCTCCTTGTTGATTTTCTTGATACCGTCGAAAAGACCGGAGATGACGTTGTGTCCGCCGGGAGCCTGTCCGCCGGAAAGGATGACGCCGACATTGATGGGCTTGCGGGCTGCGGGAGCCGGATCCTTTTCAAATTTGAGTTCGGGAAGACCGTAAGTGTTGGGGAAAAGTTTTTTGATTTCTTCCTGGTCGGCAACCGAGTGGGTGGGCTGACCTTCTACTGCTTTGACTGCGCCGGTCAATACAATCGGCAACTTGGGCTGATACGTTGCACGAGCTTTTTGCAGAGCACTTTTTTCCATGTTTTATTTTTTGATAGTTAGAAATATATTACGTTGGAAACTTTCCACAAAGTTACAAATAAAATAGCAAAAAGAGGATATTTTGCTTGTGTTTTTTAACAATAACCCGACAAAATTTAATAAATTTTTACCCTGCCTTTCAAGATGGTGTTGCAAAACTACGAAATTCCGGCTGACAAAGTATGGACGCACGGTCTGTGCGTTCGATAATGCGTTGATAATCAATGCTTGTTTTCCGGACGCACAGACCGTGCGTCCCTACTATTGGAAGTTCTGCATCACCATCGGACGGGCAATGGATACCAGCATGTCATCCATTTTGAAATATTGCTTTGCCAGACGCATTATTTCGGTTGATGTCAGTGCGTTGATGGCTTCAATCTGTTTCTCGAAATAGTTGGGCGGAGTGCCCGTGTGGAAATGTGAGATATGATGGTCCATGATGGAGAACGGCGTGTCGAGGATGGCTGCAAGCGAAGTCATCGCGTTGTTTTTGACAACAGAGAGTTCTTCGGCTGGCATCAGTTCGTCGCATAGTCGTCGCATCTCTTTTTTTACCTCCGCGATGACGGGCTCGACATATTGCGGGGCTGTATTTGTGAGTACGGATATTACTCCCCCCTCGCGGTAGCCGAGCAGGTTGGCCTGTATACCGTAGGTGTAGCCTTTCTCCTCGCGTATGTTGGTCATGAGCCGGCTTCCGAAGTATCCCCCAAGAGCCATTACCGCAAGCCGCAGCGGGATATAGTCGGGATGGGTGCGGTCGATTGTCGGTATGGATATGGCAATTGCGGCCTGATGTTCGGTATCCACGTCGCAGGTCTCGGTCTTTCCTCCATTGACAGGATTCATCGGCATGACATGCAGAGGTGAGCCCGGAGTTTCCGTGTAATTGAGCTGAGCGAAAAAATAGGTTATCTCCGGAAGGATTTCCGAGATATCGCCTGTCACAAACACTTTAGGCGCCTGTGAGAATGCGAGCGTGTAGGCTGCGCGTATGTCATCGGCTGTAAGAGCGTCTATCTCGTCGGCATTGAGAGCGCGACACATAGGATGCTTCTCGCCGAATACCATCTTCTTGTCAATCTGCGACGCCACGTATGAGACGTTTTTTTGTGACAGCAGGTAGCGGGCCTTATGCTTGTCGCGCAGAGTCATGAACTCTTTCTCAGGAAAGACCGGCGAGCAAAGTATCTCCTTCAGTAATGGCAGAAGACCGACTGTCGACTTATTGAGCGACCATAGGGTGACCGAGGTGTTGTGTGATAAAGCCTCGCTTTTCAGCCACGCGCCGTGATAGTCGAGAGTTTCTGAAATCCGGCTGCCTGTATATGATGCGGTCCCTTCACGCTGCAGTTGCGCCGCCAACTGGAGCGCGTCGGGCACGGGTGTCTCCATGAGTCCGGAGGAATAGCTGACCGTGATGCGGTTGATTGGCTGGTCGCCGGCATCAAGAGCATACAGTTCAATTCCGTTGGGAAGACGTGTGATTGCTGGATGCGGTATTACGAGTGTCGGGAACCCTTTTACAGGCGGTTCCTTAGTGCGGTCGATGGAAGAGGCCATTGGGGCTAATCGAGCAGATTGTTTTCAGATGCGAATTTAATTGCCGCCTCAAGGTCGGCGGGAGTGTCGATGCCTATTGTCGGATGCTCCGTTACGGCTACCTTGATTTTGTAACCGTTATCAAGCCAGCGCAACTGCTCGAGCGATTCGGCGATTTCATGGCTCGAACGGGGTAGTGCCGTGACCTGCGAGAGGACTTCGCGCCGATAGGCATAAACACCGACGTGGGAATAGAATGTGGTTTTGTCCAGCCATTCCTTCCATTCCGCTCCTCTTACGTACGGGATAATCGAACGCGAAAAATAGAGCGCCTGCATGTTTCTGGAAAAAACAACTTTTACCAGATTGGGGTCGAAGAGGGCCTCGAACCCTTTGGCGGCGTCAAATTTGCGGGCCAGTGTCGCTATATGCGTATCGGCATCGTCGAAACATGATTTCAGGTCGGTAATCTGTTGCGGATTAATAAACGGTTCGTCGCCCTGTACGTTTATAACAACGTCTGACTTACAGCCGATGAGCCGTACCGCTTCGTTGATACGGTCGGTGCCGCTCGGGTGGTCGGGCGATGTCATTACCACATTGGCACCGATACGGGTGCACTCATCGTAGATGCGCTGGTCGTCGGTGGCTACCCATACATCGTCGACCGCTTTTTTTACCTGGCCGTATACACGGCTTATCATGCTTTGGGCTCCGATGCGGGCGAGAGGTTTGCCCGGAAAACGCGTCGAAGCGTAGCGCGCGGGAATTATTGCTGTGAATGTGAGATTGTTCATTTCTTTGATTTTAAGAATGTCGGTATCATGCAGAAACCGATAAGCAAATATACATAATATGTGAATATTCGCCAAATTATGGCTATTACCATCATTATCGGTCCGGCAATGAAGTCGGAATAATATGTCTTGAAAAGCATCTCGCTTACTCCGCTTCCGCCGGGAGTCGGGGTGAAGGTCAGCAAAGCCCATACGACGAACTGGCGTCCCATGACTGTCAGCTGGTCGGCTTCGGGTATGAACGCGAGCATCAGCGCATTGACTACCGCAAAACGTGAAATCCATGAAACTACTGTGGCGGCAATCGGAGCAGCCCACCATTTCAGCGGTTTTCCCCGCAATTCTCCCGAAGTGGAAATAAGGCTTTCGTTGAGCTCATCTATCGATTTTCGCCATCGGCGTAATATCGGGAGAGAGAATATTTTGGAAAGAATCAGGGCGATAGTGGAGGGCGATTTAAAAATGCCGATATACAGCACGATTGTAATCAGGCACAACACTCCGTAGACTATCCAGAAGAGTACCTGCAAATCGTGTGCTGCCGCTCCGTGGGCGAATCCGAACAGGGACGTCGGTGGAATCAGGATGAAAAGCAGCGGACAGAATATCATGAAGAAACCTTCGTCGAGCATCAGTGTGGTCAATGTTATGGCCGTGGCGCGCCCGAGTTTTATTCCCTCTCGCTGCATGAACACCATTGACAATGCACTTCCGCCGACCGAAGTAGGGGTGATGGCCGAGGTAAACTCGCAAAGCATTGTAACCTTGGCCGATGATTTCCATGACAGCCTGCGGTCGGAGAGGAGATGAAACCGCCATGCCAGACCGAAATCACGGCCGAATACCGACAACAGCGCAAGCAAAAGCCCCGTAACGACTTCCGGCGTAAATTTTATCTCCTTGAGGGTATTTATATCAAACTCCCGCCCGAAAAGCCATACGATAACACCTATCCCGATTGCTACCGGAATAAGGATTTTAAGCATGAGTTTGCTGCGGCTGCCTAATTCCATCAATGGATTGGGTTGATTGGTCGGAAGATAACGTGAACAGGTGCGGAAGTAATGGACTAACGGCTTATTGCGTCCAGTATCTCCGCTGTGGCGGCAACGGGGTCGGAGGTATCGGTAATCTGTCGTGAAACGGCAAATCCGTTCACTCCGGCCTGTTTCAGTTCTGAAAAGTCGGAAAGTGCAAACCGGCCTCTCGCTACGATATGTATTTCAACTCCCTCTTTTCTGACCTCGTTTATAATTTCGCGTATGGCCGGGATGCCGTGTCTGTCGTCGAAATCAAGCACTGCATAGTCAATGTCAAGACCTCTCAGCGCAATGATGTCGGCGGCCGTGTCGGCGTCAACGCCGATTACGGCGTGTGGCCCGAGCAGTTCACGTGCTTCGGCTGGCTTCATGTCATTTTTTTTCAGATGCACTCCATGTATGCGCATTTCCTTGGCAAGCTCCACATCCGAGTCGGCCATCAGGAATACCTCGTTTTCCTCGCACACGGGTTGTAGCTCCTGAAGAACTTCCTTTTGTGTGACGCCGTCAGGCAAGGATTGCGATACCTGAATCCAAAGGCATCCGCCCTCAATGGCCATCTGGGCTTCTTCTGCGATACTGTATTTGTCTGACGTAGATGTTATGAACTGAAGCATGGTATTCTATAGTTGGAAATACGTTTCATGTAATTAAACAAAAAGCTGCCTAAAAAGTTAGACAGCTTGAAATCTTGGGGTGAAATGTGGGTTTCGAACCCACGACCTTCGGAACCACAATCCGACGCTCTAACCAGCTGAGCTAATTTCACCATTTGTATGTGTCAATCTCAAATTCACTTGAATCTTGTTGCTGATCGGTGTCTTTGATTTCAACGCTGCAAAGGTACGAATAATTTTTTAATTCGCAATACTTTTTGTCATTTTTTTAGCCTAAAAGAGATTTTTAATTTGCATAAAAAACAGGCAAATTTATTATTCCGCTACATTATAGGCTGTTACGTTTTTATTGTGACTGTCGAATATCTTGCTTGCCGAAGATACGAATGCATTCCTGTTTGATATTACTGAAGCAGGAAGAGGCGTAATTGTTGTCTTGCCGGATTGCTCGGGCACAGGAGTCGACGTGAACACGGCGTGGTCGGCAGGGTAGAGCACAAAGTTTGTACCCGGCTTTGTCGGAGGCACGGTAAATACCAACTGATAGCTCAGATTGTCTACGTAGGCACTTCCCGTGGAATCGCGTTTTAAAGTCACGCGTGATACCGCTCCTCCCCGGGTATCGCGTGTCTTCATATTGGATATGAAGTTGCCGAGCGAATAAAATATTGCTGTCTTGCGGCCTGTAGCCGGATTGTCGATCAGTTCCATCGGCTGTATGACATGCGGATGACCGCCGAATATAATATCGACTCCCTGGTCGCACAGCCATTTGGCAAGGTTTTTTTGGCTGTTGTTGGGTAATAGTTTGTATTCATCGCCCCAATGTACTGCCACACACAGTATCTCCGCCCCCGCATTACGCGTGGCTGTAATGTCTTCGGCTATGATTTTCCGATTGATATAGTCGACTACTGCATCGCCTTGGATTTCTATTCCGTTGGTGCCGTATGTGTAATTCAGAAATCCTACTTTAAATCCCTTTATGTTTACCACAAACGGGATTTCTTTCGCGCGAGAATCGGCGTCTGTATATGTCCCGATGTGCGATATAGCCATTGAATCGAGAATCGCGACCGTACGTTTCAGGCCGCGGTCGCGAGCGTCAAGCGTATGGTTGTTGGCTGTAAGCAACAGGTCGAACCCGCTTCCTGCAAGAGCTTCGGCATAGCTGTCAGGAGCACTGAAGCAAGGATAGCCGCGATACGGGCGTCCACCGAGCGGTGTCTCCAGATTGACAATGGCGTAATCCGCACTGCCGACAATATCTTTTACCGGTTCGAAGCATTCCGTGAAACTATATGTGCCGTCGCCACACGAAGCCGCGTCAAGCTGTGCTTTATGCTGCATGGCATCGCCGGCAAAAAGCAGAACGGCTTCTGATTGTGCCAATAAAGCTACGACAGTCTTTGTCAGACTTGCTATCAGCGGGAGAGGCATCGGGAATTACCGTTTATATGTTGCAATCTGAGATTACTTGAACAGTTGTCCGTCGGCGGCAAGAAGAGTATTCTTCATGAGTGAAGCTATGGTCATCGGCCCTACGCCACCGGGAACGGGGGTGATGTACGCGCATTTCGGCGCGACATTATCGAAATCGACATCGCCGCACAGGCGGAATCCACTTTTTCTCGAAGCGTCGGGCACGCGGGTGGTGCCGACATCAATAATAGTTGCGCCGTCTTTCACCATGTCGGCCGTTACAAATCCCGGCTGACCTAAGGCTGCAATTATAATATCGGCTGTGCGGCATATTTCTTTTATATCGGGAGTGGCCGAATGGCATACGGTGACGGTCGCGTTGCCGGGATAGCCTTTCTGCATCATCAGGGTTGCAACAGGTTTACCGACGATATTGCTTCGTCCGAGCACCACGCAATGTTTTCCTTTGGTCGGAATTTCATAGCGGGCGAGAAGTTCGAGAATGCCGGCAGGAGTGGCCGAGTGGAAGCATGGCAGACCAATCGACTGACGGCCGACATTAATCGGATGGAAACCGTCGACATCTTTTCGGTAATCTATGGCCTCTATCACTTTTTGCTCCGAGATATGTTTGGGAAGGGGCAGTTGCACTATGAAGCCGTCGACTTCCGGGTCTTTGTTAAGAGAATCAACGATTGAAAGCAACTCATCTTCGGTGATGTCGTCTTCGCGGCGTATAAGGGTTGACTTGAAGCCGCAGGCTTCGCACGCTTTTACTTTGTTGGCGACGTATGTCTCGGATCCGCCGTCGTGGCCTACCAGTACGGCTGCAAGATGCGGACGACGACGTCCTGCAGCTACCATGTTTTCAACCTGTGCAGCGATTTCCTCCTTGAGTTGCTGCGAAATTTTCTTACCGTCGATTAGTTGCATATAATATCCTTTTGAATTATAGTTGTAGCTTAACGTCCGCGGCGCATCTGGCGCATGGCGTTCATGGCCTTAAGCGGATTTTTTGATGTAGCGGCCTTCATCATTTTCTGAGTCTGCTCAAACTGTGTCAGCAGACGGTTGACTTCCTGAAGCGACGTTCCGGAGCCTTTGGCGATACGTTTGCGCCGGCTTCCGTTTATGATGGCCGGATTCTGGCGCTCGGCGGCTGTCATCGAACCGATGATGGCTTCAACGCTCTTGAACGCGTTATCGTCGATGTCCATATCCTTTATTTGCTTACCTACGCCCGGTATCATCGAAGCGAGCTCTTTCAGATTACCCATTTTTTTGATTTGCTGTATCTGGGCGAGGAAGTCGTTGAAATTAAACTGGTTCTTTGCTATTTTGCGCTGAAGTTCCCGTGCCTGCTTCTCATCGAACTGCTGCTGCGCTTTTTCCACAAGCGATACGATGTCGCCCATGCCGAGAATACGGTCGGCCATACGTGAGGGGTGGAAGAGGTCGACAGCATCAAGTTTTTCCCCCGTACCTACGAATTTGATTGGCTTGGTCACCACCGTACGTATCGAGAGGGCTGCACCGCCGCGGGTGTCACCGTCGAGTTTGGTGAGGACAACGCCGTCAAAATCAAGCCGGTCATTGAATTCCTTAGCGGTGTTGACTGCGTCCTGACCTGTCATCGAGTCAACGACAAACAGTGTCTCCTGCGGTTTGATGGCTTTTTTGATGGCTGCAATCTCGTTCATCATCTGTTCGTCGACAGCCAGACGTCCGGCCGTGTCGACAATTACCAGGTCGAGATGGTTGAGCTTGGCGTATTTTATAGCATTCTCCGCGATTTCAACGGGGTTTTTATTGCCGTCCTCGGTATATACGGGCACATCAATCTGTCCGGCGAGCACTTTCAGCTGCTCGATGGCGGCAGGACGATATACGTCGCATGCCACGAGCAAGGGTCGTTTGCCCTTCTCGCTTTTGAGCTTCCTGGCGAGTTTTCCGGAGAACGTTGTCTTACCCGAGCCCTGCAGACCCGACATGAGTATGACGGTAGGATTGCCGGAAAGGTTGACTTGCGCGGTCTCGCCTCCCATGAGGGCGGCAAGCTCGTCATGAACGATTTTGACCATCAGTTCCTGAGGCTTGATGGCGTTGATTACGTTCTGACCGATAGCTTTTGCCTTGACGGTGTCGGTAAAAGTCTTGGCTACTTTGTAGTTGACGTCGGCGTCAAGGAGCGCGCGGCGCACATCCTTCAATGTTTCCGCAACATTTATTTCTGAAATTTTGCCTTGGCCTTTAAGTATCTTAAAACTGCGTTCAAGTTTCTCGCTTAGATTTTCAAACATATATCGAAAGGGGATATGGTATTACTTAATAATTCTGTTGGTCGCTGTGTCGGGGAAGATGACGGTAGGCTTAAAGTCTTTAGCCTCGTCGATCGGCACTATGGCGTATGCCATGATTATGACTATGTCGCCTGGCTGCACCTTGCGTGCAGCGGCGCCGTTCAGACATATTACTCCGGAGCCTCGTTCGCCTTTTATCGTGTAGGTGTCAAACCGTTCTCCGTTGTTATTGTTGACGATATATACGCGTTCGCCTTCAAATATATTCGCAGCCTCCATCAGCTCTTCATCTATCGTGATGCTGCCTATATAGTCAAGGCGTGCTTCGGTTACTGTCACGCGATGTATCTTTGATTTGACGAGTTGTACCTGAACCATTACTTTACAGTATATTTAATATTGTCAATAAGACGTACATCTCCGAGATAGACAGTTATACAGCCGACCGCAATTCCGTCGGGAGCCTCGCTCCAGTCGGCAATAGGCTGCATGGTGACAGGATTGACAATCTGGTAGTATTCCACTTCCATATCATCGTATGAATTGATTTTGTCAATAACTGCCTTTATAGTCTGCTCCACATTTTTTGAGGGAGCTCTCCGTGAGCTTAATTCCAGAGTGGCGTGTATGATGGGTGCAACTTCGCGCTGGTGGGGCGTGAGGCGCACGTTGCGCGAACTTAGAGCAAGTCCGTCGGCTTCACGTTTGATAGGACATGCTATTATTTCGAGATTGTCAAAGCCCTCGAGCTCGGCCATGCGGCGTATGACCGCTATCTGCTGGAAATCTTTCTCTCCGAAATATGCGCGAGTGGGATTGGTCATTGCAAACAGACGGCTTACAATCTGTGCCACTCCGTTGAAATGACCGGGGCGCATGGCGCCTTCCATCACTTCGGCTACCGGACCGAGATCAAATACGCGTGTATCCTCCTCGGGATATATTTCCTCGACGGAGGGTATGAATGCATAGTCCACACTTGCTGCCACAAGCTTTTCGCAGTCGGCTTCTTCCGTACGCGGATAAGTGCGCAGGTCGTCCGGATTGTTGAATTGTGTAGGATTGACAAATATGCTTACCACTACGATGTCGTTTTCCTTGCGTGCTCGTTCGATAAGCGAGATATGTCCGGCATGGAGCGCGCCCATGGTAGGCACAAGGCCGATGGTTTTACCCTCTTCACGGGCTCGGGCGCATAGCTCCGAGATATTATTGACTGTTCTTACTATCTCCATTTTACTTGTATTTATAAATACGAGTGCAAAGGTAATAAACAATCTGCAATTGGCAATTCATAAACCGAAAAATATACCCTACATTATGCTTTTATTCATGATAAATCCGTAACTTTACAAAAAAATAAGTTGACTGATACAAAAATTATTGATTGATGGATTCGCAATTATCATCTTCTTTGCTTGAGAATGCTGTGACGGAATTATCACGGTTGCCCGGGGTAGGGCGCAAGACCGCCCTGCGGCTTGCGTTGCATCTGTTGCGTCAGGATGAGTTGACGAGCGTAAAACTCGGAGAGTCAATAATAAAGCTCCGCAAGGAAATCAAATATTGCTCGGTCTGTCACAATATATCGGAGACCGATGTCTGCCAGATATGTGCTTCGCCGGCTCGTGATTCAAAGGTGGTATGCGTAGTCGAAAATATAAACGATGTGATGATATTCGAGCGTACCGGCCAGTTCCGGGGCCTTTACCACGTGCTCAACGGGCTTATCTCGCCTATGGACGGCATCGGTCCCGACCAGCTGGAGATAGCTTCCCTGGTATCACGGGTGAAAAACAATAATGTGGAGGAGGTTATCCTCGCGCTGAGCGCCACAATGGAAGGCGATACCACCAATTATTACATATACAGGCTCTTGGGACCTACCGGCGTCAAGATAACCCAACTTGCACGCGGGGTTGCTATCGGCAATGAAATAGAATACACCGATGAAGTGACGCTCGGACGTTCGCTGGTCAACCGCACACTTTTTGCTGATTCGTTCAAGCGTTAGTTAAGTCGGGAACCAGACTTGCGTCCACTCAATAAGTATGCATTTCAAAAAGTATGATTTTGACCGATATTATATGCGTTGCCAATGGTGTTGCAAGACTCAAAATATACCAACGAAATAGCGCGTACACGATTCATCGCGTCCGCACCTGAATGGTATAATAGATTAAATATCATAGCTATAGCGCGGACGCGATGAATCGCGTCCCAATGCTGTTTACTTAAGACGTCAATATAGGAGGGTATCCGACAGGATACCGATTTAGCAGTAACCGGGTAGGCCGGAGCTTGCGGAGGCGTGCCCGGTAGGCCGATACACGGCAATGGCGCCCGAAGGCCGCCGATTTACACCACATCTGTCTTGGTGGTAGACCGGGAGTTATAATTAAATCGGCGGCCTTCGGGCGCCTCTGGAGTCACAGTATCTTTCCCGGGCACATCTCCGCTATGCTCCGATGTACCCGGTTACGACTAAATCGGCGACCTGACGGGCGCCTTTATCCTTAAGTAAACAGCGATGAATTGCGTCCCTACTATTTGCTGTGATTTTTGACCGTAATTATAGTTCTGCAAGACTCTCTCTGGTAAGAAGACGCTGGAGGATGTATGCGTCGATATAGCTTTCGCCCTGTCTTAGCCACGAGCGCAATTTGCCCGATATTTTGAATCCGCCGTTCTGAAACAACGATATGCTCGGGGCATTGTCAATCGCCACGATAGCATAGAGCTGATGCATGCCAAGCCGGTCATAGCAGTAGCGGCAGAGCAGGTTCAACGCATCGGCCGCATATCCTTTTGTGCGGTGTGCTTCATCGACCATTATGCCTATTCCGGCCCGACGGTTGACGGCATCGAAATCATATAAATCTATCATTCCCACCGGTACGTCCGTATCCACCGATACTATCATAAACCGGAGCTGCAGCGATTTGAATATGTCGCCGTCATAGGTCTCGATATAGTCGGCAAGCATCTTGCGGGAGAATGGCGCGATATTGTTGCCGTAACGCCATATAGACGTGTCATTCTCCCACAGATACAGCATGTCGAGGTCATCAGGCTCGAGTGCCCTAAGTCTTATCGAATTGCCCGACAGCATCTTTCCCTTATAAGTCGTTTTCCAGAAGATATGCTTCGGCGTCGAGGGCGGCGCGACAACCCATTCCGGCTGCAGATATAGCCTGACGGTAACGCGGGTCGGCTACATCGCCGGCCGCGAATACGCCAGCGATGTTAGTGGCCGAAGTATTGCCTTTCAGCACTATATAGCCTTCGTTGTCGAGAGTGACGGAGCCTTCAAATATTTTTGTATTGGGTGTATGTCCGATGGCAAGGAAGAAACCGTCGATGGCTATATCGAATATCTGTTCCATCTCGGTGCCTTTGTGTTCCACCAGTTTCGCTCCCTCAAGGACTTCATCGCCAAACAATCCTATTGTATTGCAATTGAACAGTACGGTAATGTTCTCTTTTTTCAATACCCGCTGCTGCATTACCTTTGATGCACGCAACATCGGTTTTCTCACGATAAGATACACTTTCTTGGCAATGTTGCTCAGATAGAGTGCTTCCTCGCAGGCCGAGTCACCTCCGCCTACTACGGCTACTGTCCTGCCGCGATAGAAAAATCCGTCGCAGGTAGCGCATGCCGATACTCCCATACCCATATATTTCTGTTCGTCGGGTAGTCCGAGATAGCGAGCCGAAGCACCGGTCGCAATGATGACCGTATGTGCATAATATTTGTCGACTCCGTTTACCGTCACTTCAAGCGGACGTTTGGAAAAATCTATTCCGGTTACATTGCCCGGTTTGATATCGGCACCGAATTTGAGTGCCTGACGACGAAGATCGTCCATCAGCACGGGGCCCGTGACACCGTCGGGATAACCGGGAAAGTTTTCCACTTCGGTAGTGGTGGTGAGCTGTCCGCCCGGCTGCATACCCTCAAAGAGGATAGGGGAGAGGTTGGCGCGGGAGGCGTATATCGCGGCGGTATATCCGGCAGGGCCGGCACCGATAATCAGACATTTTGATATTTCCATGATGTAGGTATTGTTATAATTGTGGTTATATTTTATGCTTTATTTATAAGTATAAATTTCCGGAACTTAACGGAGGTCAATGACTTCATATCCGGGATAATTTTTCGTGGCGACTACAAAACGGGAGTCATGAATTCCGGCGTTGGTTTTGATGTCGTTTATCGTAACATGGAGGGTTGTGCCGTCGTCAAGCGTGATTGTCATCTGTTTCGGTAGTTTGGATGTTGTCCCGAATACTATTATTATTTTTTTTATTGACGAGTCGGCATGCTTCGGTATCAGCTGCATTTTGACCGTAGAGTTGTCGGACGACAATACTTTCAGATTGTAGTTGCGTTCGTAACTCTTAATTATGGCGAACGGGTTGATTTGCGCTATTTCGTCGGCGGTTGGCTCGAATATGGATATTTCACGGTCATTGGCCGAAATTGTCCATTGGGTATTACCGTCAAATATCGTGGAGCTGACTGTTGTAGTGACAGCAAATTTATCTCCTTTGACAGCTATGTCCCCGGTGACGGGCTGTTGCCCCGCACTCTCTATCCTGAATGATGCGGTTATTGATTTTGATGAAGTCAGCAGAGCGGATGCTTCTTTCATAAAGGCCGACGCGCTGATTGCCGCCCCCGCGTAATTCACTCCGATAGCGATAAGGAGCAATATCAATATGGATTTAATTTTCATATATACGAGTGTTGTTATATAAACGGCTGTAGCTGTTTTCTTCTGAATACTTATCTTATATATGACACCGGTGCAGCCAAAAGGTTGCGCCGGCGTCATATAATAAAAGTTAAAGCGAGTCAAGCATCATTTCAAGCTGAGTCGGGTCGACCAGCACCGTGCGGGGCTTTCCGCCCTGTGCCGGGCCTACGATTCCGGCGGCTTCGAGCTGGTCCATGATTTTACCTGCACGGTTATATCCGATTGAGTATTTGCGCTGGATATTTGAGGTCGAAGCCGTGTTGCCCTGTACTACAAGACGGGCTATCTCGTCAAAAAGCGCATCACGCTCGGCGAGCGATCCGGCAGGTATTTCTCCGGCTTCCGACGGCGGTTCGGGCAACAGATATGCGTGCTCAAATCCAATCTGGTCATCGATATGGCGGCATATTGCATCAACCTCGTCAGTATCGATAAACGCACATTGCACACGTTCTACGACTCCTCCGGTCGATATGAGCATATCGCCGCGGCCAATCAGCTGGTTGGCTCCCGGGGCGTCGAGTATGGTGCGTGAATCGACCATCTGGCTTACGCGGAATCCTATACGGCCGGGGAAATTCGCCTTGATTATACCGGTTATGACATTAGTCGACGGACGCTGCGTGGCGATTATCATGTGCATACCCACGGCTCGGGCCTTCTGCGCTATGCGGGCGATGGGTGTTTCGACCGCTTTGCCCGCCATCATGATAAGGTCGGCGAACTCGTCGACCACCATCACTATGTAAGGCATATAGCGGTGCCCCTTCTCCGGATTCAGACGGCGGTTGACAAATTTTTCATTGTATTCTATCACCGAACGGCATCCCGCATCCTTAAGCAGCGCATATCGTGCGTCCATCTCCACGCATAGCGAATTGAGAGTGTCGACTACCTTGTTGGGGTCGGTCACTACCGGTTCTTCTTCGTTGGGGAGCTTGGCAAGATAGTGCTTCTCAAGACGCGCGTAAAGGCTGAATTCAACCATCTTGGGGTCGACAAGCACGAATTTCAGTTCCGACGGGTGACGTTTGTAGAGCAATGATGCTATGATGGTGTTAAGACCGACTGACTTACCCTGGCCGGTAGCACCTGCGACAAGCAGGTGAGGCATTTTTGTGAGGTCGGCAATATATACATCATTTGATATGGTAGCGCCAAGAGCCATCGGCAGGGGGTATTTGCATTCCTGAAACGCACGCGAGCCGAGAATGGACCTGATTGATACGGTCTGCGGATCCTTATTCGGCACCTCTATACCTATAGTTCCTTTGCCGGGTATAGGCGCGATGATACGTATGCCAAGCGCTGCAAGGCTCATGGCTATATCATCTTCGAGCCGCTTGATACGGGCGATACGCACGCCTTCGGCGGGGATTATCTCATACAATGTGACGGTCGGACCTACCGTGGCTTCAATTTTTACAATCTGTATGCCGTAGTCGTTGAGCGTTTTGGTGATACGCTCCTTGTTCTCTTCCTGTTCCGACAAATCCACGGAGTTAGTCTTGCGCGGACGGTCGTGCAGCAGGTCGAGTGTGGGCATCCGGTAGCGCGACAGTTCGGCACGCGGGTCGTAGGGACCCTGCAATCTCAGTGCGCTGTCGTCATGGTTCGCCTGTTCGATTTCAGAGGCGGCATTGATTTCAAAACCGGGGGATGAAAGTGAATTGTCTTCGGGAGTACTGTCCTTTTGCACAGTCGCGTTTGCAGCACTGTCATCCGGGCGCCCGGCATTTGCCACAGACTCCTTTGCCCGGGTGGAATACCGGTCGTCATCATCGAACGCAGCCTTTGACTCGATGTTGTCAAATTTCTGGCGACGGTCATTATCTGATGTGTGCGTGTTTAAGTCTGCCGGTTTTTCATCTTCACTTTCCTTTACGACCACATTGATAGGGCCGCTGGCAAGAGCTGTGTCGATGACCTCCTGTTCGTATACTTTCCGGTCCTGTTCGTGTATTTTTTTTGCCTGCACGATACGAATCTTTTCCCTTGATTTCTGATAAAAACGGGTAAGTTCCGCAATATATATAGTGACAAGTACGGCCACGAGCATACAACTGACTATGAATGCGCCAATCCAGCCTATGCGTGATATCAAAAGGATGTTAATGTAGCGTCCGTGGTATCCGCCGGGGGGTATATTGGCCGTGGAATTGATGGAAAGCAACCCGAGCACAAATGATATTGTGATGGCAAATATCAGTGATTTGAAAGTAAGCGACCAAAAATTTATCTTTTTTAATCCGAGCAATCCCAGTCCGAGCACAACCATATAAACTATAAGGACAACGGAACCCAATCCGAGTCCTTCGACAAACAGATGATGTGATGTTTTTGCTCCGGTCGGTCCGGCAATGTTTTCAACTGCGCCCTGTGTCTGCGCCATCTGTTCCACTGTCTGTGTCACGACCTCGCTTTGGTCGGTGCCGCTATGTTTCAGAAACGACAGAGCCGCAACCGAAAGATATGCAGCCAAAAGAATCAGGGCAATACCCACTACCGATTTCATTTTACGGCTTGTGAAAAATGCTATCGGTCGGGAAATAAAACGTGGCAATCCCGATTCGGCCTCCTCACGCGATGTCATGCCGGGTTTACGGCGTTTGCGAGGCCGGTTGTAGTCGTTAAGCTGTGATGATGCAGAATCGGTGGTTGCGAAGTCGGGGCGCCTGTCGCCGCGCGCCCTTCTGTCGGGTTCAAAGTCTGTTCCCGAATATGAATAGTCATTCATTATGTAAATGCGTATGAAATTTTCGTAATGTTTGGGTGTTTCTTGACAAAGTTACGAAAATAACATCTAATTTTCAGCTTTTATCCGATAATATTTTTCACAAAATTTCCTAATGGCAATTTGCTCTTGAAATCATAAGGATTTCAGCAAATCGATATTGGCCGCGGGATTGTCACTGTTGAAAATATAGCTTCCGGCTACCAGTATATCGGCTCCTGCCTGAGCGAGAAGGCGTCCGGTCTCGCCATTGACGCCTCCGTCTACCTCTATCAGGGCTTTAGAGCCTGATTTCAGAATTAGTTCTTTTAGACGACGGGTCTTGTCGACTGCGTTGCGGATGAATTTCTGACCGCCGAATCCCGGGTTTACCGACATCAGCAACACCATATCGAGATCGGCTATCACCTCTTCGAGCATTATTATCGGAGTCGACGGATTGAGCGTGACAGCGGCTTTCATGCCGGCTTTCTTTATCGCGTCAATTGTCCGGTCAAGATGCAGGCATGCCTCCTGATGGATATTCATTATTGTAGCTCCGGCATCCCTCATACGCGTTACGTAATTTTCGGGGCGTACTATCATCAGATGCACGTCAAGTGGTTTCGATGTCCTTTTGGCTACAGCTTCTATCACAGGAAATCCGAATGAGATATTCGGCACGAACACTCCGTCCATCACATCAAGATGTATCATGTCGGCATTGGACTTGTTGAGCATTTCGATTTCACGGTCGAGATTGCCGAAATCAGCCGATAATAAAGAGGGGGACACTAACATTATGAGTTAACTTTTAATTGATGTGACGTATTGTATTTATGTATCAACGGAGGAGTCCGGGAGCTTCTGTCAGGCATTCGCCTTGCTCTTTTTAGCTGTGACAGCCTTGTAGATCATATACAGAATGCAGGCACCAAGAAGGCACAGGCCACCGATTGTGAGGTATCCGTTATATTTCTCGACTGTAGCGTAAAGCGCCTGACGGTCTACGGCAGTGAACAGCCACACTCCCAGTCCGGCAAGAATGCAGTTCCATACAAAAGCGCCAAGCGAGGTGAATGTACAGAATTTCACGATGTTCATGCGTGCAAGTCCGGCCGGAATTGAAATCAATTGGCGTACAGCAGGTATAAGCCGGCCGATGAAAGTCGCTATCGGGCCATGTTTGTCAAAATAGGCTTCCGATTTCTTTACTTTATCTTCAGTGACGAGGAAGAAATGCCCTACGCGGCTGTTGGCAAACCGATATACGATCGGACGACCGAGCCACAACGACAGGTAGTAGTTGACCAGCGCGCCGACTAAAGCTCCCGCTGTAGCTACAACAACAATCAGAAGCACCACTCCGAAATTGAACGTGCCTATGGCACCTAGCATAAAATATACTGCCGGGGGCACGACAGCTTCCGACGGAAACGGGATGAACGAACTCTCGACAGCCATAAGCAGAAATACAAACAGGTAGCTGGCATGGGCGTCGACAAAATTGATTATGTCCAAGGCATTGAAGCCTATCGAAAGGGGCAAAGTTAATTCCTCCATACGCGGGCGATTATGTTACGTTTATAAATTTTATGCAAATGTAGCTCTTTTTTTTTATTCCGCAACAGTATATGTCCACGGCTTTGAGTCATTCATATCGCATGGCAAGCATTAGTGAAATAACATCTTCAGTCGCAAAGATTCAGTTCCGAAAGCATATTGCGGTATATCTCAGCCTTTTTAGCCAACGGCAGAGGATATGCTCTTGAGGTTGACGGCATGCGGTAAATCCTTAAATGACGTCCCGCAAAATCTGTTTCGGTATATGTGCCTGTCTTAGGCACGTCCGTATCGGTTATTCCGGCAATGACTTGCGCCGCTTTTTCGCCGGTAGTGGCTACTGCCGTGCATTCAGGCATTAACGCGAGAGTATCCGCGAGTGGTATCGGCGTGACAATATCAAGAAACTTGTCGGCAGCATTGCCTTTGAGACGGCGTACTTCCAGACCGGTGTCACCGAGCGCGATATGGTGCGCTGCAAGCATCTCTTTAATTTTTTCCAAGTCAAAAGTTTTGAGATGAGGCAGATATAACTTATCTTTGTCATTGAAGTATATTATGCCCATCACTCTCCAGAAGTCATTGATGGTATTGGGATAGAAAAACGGCATAGACCACCGATGCTCTCCCGGTGGGAATGTACCCATGATTAAAATGCGCGCTCCCTGCGGAATAAAAGGTGGCCAGGGGTGACGTTCTATTGTTGCTTCAGTATGATTCATAGCGTAAAATTAGTCAACTATTTTTAAATAAAAAACGTTTTTTAATTATAAACGTTAATTCACCTAATTGTTTCATTAATCATTAAATTATGAGAAAGTATTTAGCAGAAGGAGTCGGCACAATGTTTCTTGTGCTCCTCGCGTGCGGAAGCGCTGTTCTCGCCGGGCCTGCAATAGGTGTACTCGGCATCGGATTGTGCTTTGGACTTGTGCTTATCTGTCTGTGTTATTGCATTGGCAATATTTCAGGTTGCCATGTCAATCCGGCAGTGTCACTGGCAGTATGGTTAAGTGGCCGTATGAGCGGTAAAGAATGTGTGGGATATGTCATCTCACAATTGATAGGAGCCGTTGTTGGCGCCGCATTCCTTTATTTGCTTTACAAATCGGGTGATGGTTATCAGTTCGGCGGTATCACCGGTGAAAATTCGCTTGCTACCAACGTGCTACAGCCCGGCGCTACTTCGGGAATGGCTCTTATAACTGAGGCTTTGCTCACATTCTTCTTTGTAATGATAGTGCTTGGCGCTACCGATGCTAAAGTGGGTGCAGGCAAGTTTGCAGGTCTCGCAATCGGTATCGGACTCGGACTCGTCAACATTGTCGGAATTCCCGTCGACAACTGTTCGGTCAACCCGGCGCGCTCCTTCGGCCCCGCAGTATTCAGCCCCGGTGCATTCGGCGATTTCTGGATTATGGTGGTCGGCCCCTGTATCGGCGCCATTGTAGCCGTGCTTTGCTGGAAAGCGGTCTCAGGCTATATCAATAAAAAGGCAATCGAGGGCTAATGACCCGGCATCAGAAGAGAGTGAGCCTTCCTGTTACGAAGACTTGCTCTCTTTTGCGTTTCTATGATATTTTACGGGTTTGATTTAAAACGAAAAAATCGTATATTTACATCTTAATTTATAATATTGGCATGAAAGATTTGGATAACACACTGTTTGGCATCGACATATCGACACCGGCGCCCCGCGAAGGCTCGCTCCTCGTGGCCGAACCGTTTCTCTCGGACGAATATTTCAATCATGCCGTTATAACATTGATTGACTATGCTCCGGGAGCCAATACGATGGGTATTGTGATGAACCGAACCTCGGGCTATACGCTCGGGCAGATGGTCGAGGGTTTCGACGACGGGATAGATATACCGGTTTTCATCGGCGGCCCGATGTCACGCAACCGCATGTTCTACATACACCGGTTGGGAGAATTGTTTTCAGGTTCGGTTGAGATATTGCCCGGACTATGGATCGGAGGTAATTACGAACAGGTGTTGCAATATATACGCGACGGCTATCCGGCCGATGATCTGATACGCTTTTTTATCGGTTACAGTGGATGGGATAAAGGTCAGCTCGAGGAGGAGATACGTCAGCATGTATGGGCGGTTGCCAATCCTCTGGCACCTGAACAGATGCTTACCGGCAGCGATGATTCCTATTGGCATAAAGTTGTCAGGAAAATGGGCGCAAAATACCGTGGGTGGCAGATGCATCCTATGTTTCCGGCTGCCAATTGACCGTCGGCAGGTCAACATTCCCGACAGATATATTGTTAAATATTTAACTGTTTTAAATTGTTTTATATAAGTAACTGTTCAAAATTATTTTGATATTATGACGGAAGGATTTTTCAGGCGATTTGCGGTGAGGAAGAAGGAGTGTAGCGAGCTACATGACTGATGAGGAGACGGAAAGCGACGAAAAAGACTCCGGCAGAATATTAAAATAATGAGAATGGTTAATATAAAATAATTTTAAACAGTTACTTAAGATTATAACAATATGAGACGTCGGTTTTTAATTCTTATAGCATTGTTGGCCGGGATATGCTTTCAGTCATGCCATAACTCTGTATGGGATGAAATGCCGGCACCGATAGTGGAATTTGTATCAAGGTATTTCCCTGAACAGGATGTCGCGGAATACGGAAGCACTGACGATGGTTATCATGTACGTCTGCGCAACAGTGCGGCAATCACATTCAATAACAGCTACCGCTGGATGTCGATAAACGGATATGGCGGCACATTACCGCAGATGCTTCTGTTCGACGAGTTGCCACCCGCCTTATACGAACACCTTCAGGCCATTGAGGAACTTAACAATGTATATGCAGTAAGCCGTGATACTAAAAACTATTTCGTAAGGTTGCTCGATTCCGACCTCAATTATAATATTGCCACGGATGAAATAACCAGGAAAAACTGACCGGCTTGACACCTGCGGCAATAGCGCCGAATCGGTCTATTCGCTTTTTACAAATCGGAATTTTGCTTTCTGGAGGGGAAATACAAGTGACATGAGCGCACCGTCAATCTCTGCGTACGGCGTACCGTCATTTATTTCCTTGCCGGTGCTGTCAATCCAATATAATGTGAATGTATCAGCAAAGGGAGTGGGGCTGATATGACCTTTAAGCGCTCCGACGTTCCATCTGAATGGCTCTATTTCCGCTCCCGACAGATATATCAGATCGTACCCTCCGTCGTTCGACGGAAGCATCGCAAACCTGTATCTTCCGCCTTTAAGCGCAGTCCTTGTCTCGACGTCCTCATCAAAAAAATCCCATATCCCGCATCGGCTGTCCGTGCAGCCCGATAATGCCGCACGGACGGATGTCTCATCGTCATATATCTGCGGAATTATTGGCTTTGGTACGAATAAGGATGAATGCCTGGTGATTGTAATATCATGTTTACCGGATATTACGGCATAATCCGTGAATCCTTCATAATCAATTTTACCGGCGATTTCGAGTGTACTGCCTCCTGCCGATAAAATGAGTTCCTTCCCGTCAAGCTGCACACGAAGATATATCGGCGATTTCGATATGGGCAGGCGCTTCCCGAAATCCTTTTTCAATAACTCTTCACCGTCGACACTCAGTGTGATGACAATGCTTTCGTCATGGTCGAAATCGAATTTGTTCCGTTCGATTCGCTTTGTATTGATGCAAATGACGTGATTGCACACAGTATCGTTAAGCGTCAGATTCCAGTCGGTTTTGCCCAAACTCGCCGGACTTATCCCGACTTCAATCCGCTGACGTTCCACATCATCGCCCGTGCAATCGAAACTGAATATGTCACCGCTTTTTACGCTGACCGGTTTAATTTCTACAAATCCGTCATAATCACCCACGTAAGCGTTTACTGCCATAGGGCTTGACAGCAATGCAAGCAATAACAGCAATCCTGAGTAGATGGATGTGATTCTGTCAGACATGTACAATTTATACTTGGCAGGCCGCATGTTCCGCAATGATGTTTTTTACCTCAAGAATGAAGTCACGGTCAGAGAGTGAGGCGGAAAGCCAGTGTATTTTATATCCGCGCCGTTCCATGCCGCGAAACCATGTCATCTGCCGCTTGGCAAACTGGTGTATGGCGATTTCAAGCTGCCTTACCATCTCATCATAACTAAGACGGCCAATCACAAACTCAGTAATATATTTATACTCCAGGCCATAATATATAAGGTCGTCGGGTGAGATACCTGATGTTATCAGGCTCTTGATTTCGTCGACCATACCCTCCTCGAGCCGCTGGTGCAGACGGGCGGTTATTTTCCAGCGCCGTTCCTCGCGGTCGATGTCTATCCCGATTACTATGGCATCGACAGGCGACGGTAGGGTATTTGTCGCCTCTTCGGGATGTTCGGCATAATATGTCTGTATCTCGATGGCTCGTATGGCACGTTTGGCCGTATCGACGTCAGTGATATTGTGCAGCTGCTTCATCGAGGCGAGGATGCCGGTCAGGTCTTCAAGTGATTTTCCGGACAGTCTTGCACGCAAATCTTTGTTCTCCGGGACATCCGGAAGTTTCAGGCCGTTGAGCAGTGACTCGATATACAGACCCGTTCCGCCGCATATTATCGGGTGATGTCCACGGCGTCTTATGCCGTCGATTGCGTCGGTTGCATCTTTAAGGAAACGGTGCAGATTGTATTTGTCTCCGGCATCGGCAATATCAATCAGATGATAAGGTATTTTGCCATATTCGTCCAGATCCTTGCCTGTGCCTATCGTCATTCCGCGGTATACCTGCCGCGAGTCTCCGCTTACGATCTCTCCGTCAATGGCAGCGGCCAGACTGACCGCACGGCGTGTCTTGCCCGATGCAGTCGGGCCGATAACAGCAATGAGAGGCATTTCAGGCGAGGGATTGTAATGGCACATATTACGTATCGTTATATTGTTATTCTCCAAGGCCTTTGGTTATTTTATGCCAAAGCCTGCGCAGATGGTAGAATGGCTTGTCCTCATTGATTTCAGCGACATAAAGCCAGTTGGAATCATTATAATCAACATCCCACGTATGCATATCCTTAAGACGGAATGTCGGTTTGTAATGCTTTATTTCATAGAGACGGTGACCGCTTTTGTCGTACGCTTTCCAGGCCATAGTTATTGTATAGATACGGCTTAATTCAGCGCCGAGAGCCATTGCTACAAGTCCCTCGCGTATCATTTCATTTGTATCGGCAAGTGAGAACCATTGCCCTTTTAGGGTCTCAGCTGCCTTGTCGGCATCTTTTACAAAAGCCACATAATGGAATATGTTGTTGTACATGCCCGGGTCGCAGCTTTGAAATATCAGCCGCGTGTCGGCATCCTTCATTTCGGATGCATCTACAAAATAGTTATGTGCTTCCATTTCCGACACGGTCTCTTTGAACGGGAGCGACACTTTCAGCGGCACATCAATCTTCAAATCGTCAGAAAATATTACATCATTTGTAGGGGCCGGGATATTCAGCAATATCTTGTCCTCGCATACTACAAGGTATCTGATAGTGGTGCCCTGAGAGTCTATGACTTTGGCGGTGGCATTGTTTTGGCAGTAATACACCCACATGGTGTAATAGCGCACCCCGAAATATATCAGTGAGATGACGTAACAAAGCAGCGGACATAATATGAAAAAATAGCTGTCGGTCTTGTTGATGTTGACATTGATATAGAAATATATGTAATACAGCCATGTGGATACGGCGAGTCCGAGTGACAGCCAAAACAGGAATTTTATCTGTAATTTTGATTCGCGGCTGTAGAGCATGCCTATAAGGCCACGGTCGATAGCTTCGCCCAGACGGTTACGGCATGAGCGGCAGGATCTGGGGTTGTTTCCGCGCAACATGCCCCAAAAGCACACTATTGCCGCTACCGCCGATATGTCGAGTACCGGAATCACCGGATTGGTCAGACTGACAGGTTGACCGATAAAACTGTTAATCTCGATATGAGTCTTGTATATTATGTCAATCAATAGTACAACTGCACTTGATATCAATATCACTTGGACCAAGTGTGGGATACGGAAACATGTGGGCGACATCTGAAGTCGGTTGCGCCGGTCAAGCAAAGTAAGAATCCCTACCATGACGATAGGTATGACAGGCAGCAACCGAGGTGAGACCAATGGCGTAATAATTATCGGGAGTATGAGAAATCCTACTGCGATAGCCCAATTCGCCCATAGTGAGAATATTCCTTGAGCCAGATTTTGTCGACGTTGATGAGTATGTGACATTATAAAAACATTTTTATCATGGCTTTGATTAAAGTCATATTAAAACTGTATGAAAAGCAATATCTTAAAATACAATATTTTAAAATACAATATTTTAAAATACAATATTTTAAAATACAATATTTATAATTGAGAGGTATACGGCGATTACAGATTTTTTTTGAAGAAATCAATCATCTTGCCATATACGACGGCACGTGCGCCACAGCCATTGATAGAGTGGTTCATATTAGGGAACAGCAACATGTCGCACAGTATTCCGTCTGATTGCAGCCGTGATACATATTCCATGGTATTTGCAGGATGGACATTGTCATCAGCGGTACCGCTCATTATAAGTAACGCACAATCCACGTCGGCTGTTTTATTAATGGGTGCCGATGCATTATATCCGTCTTCATTGGCGCGCGGGGTCAGCATGTAGCGTTCGGCATATACGGTGTCATAATAACGCCAGTCGGTCACGGGCGCTATGGCTACTGCCGCTTTATACGGATTGCCGGGCACCGACACGGCCATAAGGGTTTCATATCCGCCGTAGCTCCAGCCACATATTCCTATGCGGTCGGTATCCACGTAAGGCAGCGACGCCATGTATCTTGCCGCATTAAGCTGATCAATGGTCTCATAATATCCTAGATTACGATATACGCAGGTCTCGAATTCACGACCGCGGCTGCCTGTGCCACGTCCGTCGACGCATGCCACGATGAAGCCTTCTTTCGCTGCAAAATATTCCCAGTCAAGACCCCAGCGGTTGAGCACCTCCTGTGAACCCGGCCCGCTGTACTGCCACATAATGACAGGATATTTCTGCGATTCTCTGAATCCCGGAGGCAAAATGACATAGCCGTTGAGCAGATTGCCGTCGGAATTGACGGTTATGAATTTTTTCTCCGGCAGCCCGGCATAACGCCCCATATATTCATTATTGTTGCTGATGTCACGTATTTTTTTACCGGAGGAACCAAGCATTGTATAGCTTGGAGGTGTCGCAATATCGGACACTGTCAATATCAACGACTCGCAACCGGGGATGAACTCGGCCGAAGAAAATGCATCGCGCGGTGATAAATCTGTGATTTTACCTTTGACATCAATCTTGCTTACCACGCGGTTGAGCGGTCCGGATGCTGTCGACTGGAAATATACGTTTCCGGCCTTGTCGACGCCATAGCATTGTTTTATATCATAATCTCCCGATGTAATCTGTCGTAACTGTGCGCCGGCAAGACTGTATTCATACAGATGGCTGTAGCCCGAACGACTTGAGTTTATAATCACGGATTTGGGCGTAATTACGAGATTTTCGTATGTGGCAGGCGCAATCCAAGCCTTTGACTCTTCTACATACAGGGATTTTACTACCGTCGATTTCGGGTTGACACTATATATCTCCATACGGTTCTGGTCGCGGTTAAGGGTCGTTACCAGAAGCTGTTCGGCCGTGGATGCATAATCTATGCGTGGTATATATTCTATTTCACTATCCGGCAGTTGAATATCTTTCGTTTTACGGGTGGAGACATCGTAGCTGTGGAGCGTCACGGTCGAATTTACAGCACCGGCGACAGGATATTTGTATGACATTTGTCCGGGATAGAGGGCATACTCGTTTTTGGGTTCGCATGTCCCTTGGTAGAGTGTTATATTGTACAATGGCACATCTGTCTCGTCAAAACTTACATACGACAGCGTCTCGCTGTCAGGAGCCCATGCAAGAGTGGACGTGCTTACAAATTCCTCTTCGTAGGTCCAGTCGGTAGCTCCGTTAATTATTGAATTTTTAACACCGTTGGTCGTTACAGCGACTTCTGTGTCATAATCCAGCTTTTTCAGGTAAATATTGTTGTCGGCCACAAATGCTACCGATCTGCCGTCGGGAGAGAATTGCGGTATCTGCTGATAGGGATGCTCCTTCGATAGCGGTTTAAGGATATTTCGTTTTATTTCGAATACGTAATATTTTGCCTTGAACGAACGACGGTAGATCATCTCTTTGTCGAGTGAAATCAGCAGTTTGGTTCCGTCCGGGCTTATGGAGAAACTGTCGAAACTGCTTATAGAGGTTTCTCTTGTCTTTGCAGAATTGAACACCGTTTCGATTTCTTTTCCTGTCGCTGTGTCATATCTTACGATACGTGTGTTGTCCGGCGAACCCGCAAGATAAGTCAAGCCGTCCGGCATGAATTTCATCGTAGGCGCGGCGTCCGGTCTATTAGCCGGATACACATACGGCGCGATGTCGACTATTATAGGATTGGTTGCTGCTCCACAAAGAGGGACGAGGGCAGCGGCCATGGAGAGAGAGGCGAATATATTTGCTTTTATTCTCATAATCAAAATAATATAGCGTAATCTAATATAAAGGCCTTGTCGGTTGTCAAATTATAACCTATGGCCGTAAAATCTTTTTATATCAATAAGCTGACAATAGGGATAATGGCTTAAATTAAATCCTGTTACCAGAGCAGCATCTGTGCGGGATTGTTCGGCTCGTCGCGGTGGTGAGGCGCCTGATATCCGAATTCCGAGTCGGATACACCGCCCGGACGGGCGTTGATACCCTCGGGTGGAGTGGATACAAGCCAGTTGGTATCGTCAAGCGATTCATCGATTGACGATATTTGTGCTGTCTTCTTCCGTTTAGTCCTCGGCGTCGATTCGGGCGATTTGCGCAATCGTTCTATTTCTTCACGAAGCAATGCTTCAGATGCAGCCTGCAACTGTATGTTGTTGTCGATGGTTGCCTTAAGAGATGATATTTCTTCGTCTTTTTCCTCAATCAGTTTGGCCTGTTCGGAAAGTTGACCGGAGGTCGCTTCAAGTTCGCTTTCTTTTTCTTTTAATTGTTGCTGCAGCTCGGCGATGCGCTTTTGACGGGATTCGTTGATTTCATCAATTTTTATGAGGGATTCCTCGAATGCTGCTAAAGAGGACCGGCTTTCCTCGACTTCCTCTCTCGCTTCCTTCAGATCAGTACGCAGCTGGGTCAGTTCATTCTGCTGATGCGCTATAACGGCATCACGCGACGATATTTCTTCTGCCGAGTTATTTTCCGCAGATTGGCTTATGGTTTCTTTTGCAATGCGGAGATCTTCGGTGAGCTGCTGCACCTTTGCCGACTCGTTGTGGAGTTCGCTGTTGACACGCATGAGTTCGGCATGGACGCTTTCCAGATTTTCATGCAGTGAGTCAATCTCTTTCTGGCGTTCCTGTGCTGTTGACAATACTTCCTGCATGCGGAGTTCCATATCGGGCTTCTGCACCTCGGCAGCAACGAGAGCATCATATTTTGACAACAGCTCGTTGTACTGGTTTTCTTTTTCCGCAAGTGCCAGTTTGGCCGACGAGGCTTTATGATTGAGGTCATTCAGCATCACATCGGAAATCTCACATTTTTTCTTAAGGACAACAATATCGTTTGCAAGGATATTCCGTTCGCGCATAAGAGTCTCTTTTTGTGCTGCAAGGTCGTCTACGCTGTCTTTAAGTCTGTCGAGCTGCTTGAGCGTTTCCTGATCAACCGCCGGCACAATAGTTTTCGGCGCATTTTCTTTAAGGATTTTGATTTCATTCCGGAGCGTTTCATTCTCACTCCGCAGGGCATCCATGTCGCCGTCCTGTATCGACAGGGCGCGGAGTTTGTTTACAAGGCTCTTGTTCTCGAGTTCGTATTGCTCTTTCTCAGCGTTGAAAGAGTCAATCTGCTTTTCAAGGTCATGCACACGCTCGCTCAGTGCGCGCTTCTGGCGTTCGGCCGACAGTTTCTGTTCCTTCCATTCCGCACTTGTATCTTCGATTTTCTTGGCTTTTTCCCGCAATGTTTCTATTTCCTGACGCAAGGCCGACTGGCCGTTTTCAAGTTTTACCTTCATGCGCGAGTCAGCGTCTTTGTCAATTTGCGCCAGATAACTCTTCATTGAGTCGTCAAGAGCATCATGTATGTATCTGGCCTGCTTTTCCGGGTCGACACATTCACGCAGGAACGGGGGCAGTGACTCATTGAAAATCTCTACAACTTTATTGAATATGGCTGCCGGACAGTTACCTTTTTGCAATCCGGAAGTCTGTATTTCGCACGGGGCAACCTCTGCTGAGCCGCCTGAGGTCACGATCTTTTCGTCGGATTTGGCCGAGGCTGAGGCTGCCTGCCGGCGTTGCGCAAGCGGCGTAACTGTTGCATCGCGTTGCGATAATTCATTTTCTTCGATTTCGTATTCTTCGCCTGAAAACCCGAATACCGATTTTAATTTATTAAAAAAAGCCATGGCAGATCAATCGTTTTTCTTTACAATGCCGACACCTTTCCGTCCGTTGATGCCGATAGTAAGGGGATTAGTGAATTCAACGATACGTAAATACTCACTTTCGTAAGTAGCCGGGAGAGAGTTAAGATAGTTTATGTCATAGATGCCATCATTTGACGAGGGATTGATAGTGAAATATCCGACTCCGAATGATGTCAGATTCTGGAAGAAATGCGTGCCCTGGCTCGGTTCTATGCGGTAATTGCTGAGAGAAGCCTCGACAATTAGTTTTGCATTAGATATATGCGGCCATTTTACCGGTATGCCGAGGGCTGTGTCCGACGATCCCCATCTTCCCGGGCCGATAAGTATATATCCTTTTTGCCGGGCGGTGAAATCTCTGTTCAGACGTTCTATCTCTTCGGCTATCTTCTGATTGTTGACCGATGAGAAATTGTCGGGGCGCACATAAAGTATTGTGGATACATTCTCTATGTTGCCGTGGCCGAGGGCAGTATTGCTCTTGAGTATAAGCTTATCGTCGGGAATTTCAAGTATTGTGTCGTCGACAAGCTCCTTGCGGTCGATAATCGGGCGAATCTGCAGCCAGTATATTTTCCCTTTTGTCTTGCCGGTGTGGTCGACTATGCCGGCAAACTCTATCTCGATGGGACGCTGCATTTTTTCCTGACCGTTGACAAGCATGAACTCTATGGCTTCGGCCAGCGGGAATACCTTGTGCTGAAGCATATTCGCGAAAGTGACTACTTTGCGTCCGAATCCCTTGTCGGTGTCACGGATTACCTGGTCCTGAGGGTCAAATGTCGAGACAAGATATTTTAAAGCATTAGTGCCGGCAAATTTCTGAATGCGCATATTCTCTATATTGAAACCGTCGTCGACCCTGAAATCGTCGTTCACTTCTTTCAGATTAAGGGCATAGAGGCGCGTCTGCGTGTCGCGCAGTGCAAGATCAAGTTCCGATGTCTGGAGTACCTTATCCGGGTGACGTGGCGAAAAACGCAGACTCAGGCCGCCGTCGACTATATATTTGCCGAGTCCGACGGCTATTTCCGCTACTCCGTCCTCGGGCTGTTCGTCATTGATAGGGTAGTAGTTGAGCGAGCGTCCTACACCGGAGAATGACGGGAAATAATATCCGTCGGTTTCTTCTCCGACAACCTCCTGTATTATCACGGCCATTTTTTCCTGGTCGATGACGTTGGACGTTGCTGTCATATATGCCTTGGAGTCGCGGTAGAATACCGACGCGTAGACGCTCTTGATGGCATCTGACAGCAGTTTGAGCATTCGGTATTTGTCGTCGACATGCGGTATCATATAGGTGGAGTAAATGCCGGCGAAAGGCTGATAGTGGGAGTCCTCGAGCAGACTTGACGACCTGATGGCAAGCGGACGGTCGACGACTTCAAACAGCGACATGAAATCCTCAATCAGGCGTTCCGGCAGACGTGCCTGGAGGAAATACCGTAGTATCTCGTCGTCGCTCCTATCGCTCAACGCAATGGCATACAGGTCGTTGGTGCTCATGAACTCGTCAAATATGTCGGTGCACAGCACGACTGTACGCGGTATGGAGATGGTTATGCCGTCGAAATCATCGCACACCGGATTGGCTTTTATTATCGAGTCGATGAATGCCAGGCCGCGGCCTTTGCCTCCCAATGAGCCCTGTCCGATACGCGCGAAGTTGGAATAATAGTCGAAGCGGTCTTTGCGGAACACGGCCACTACTCCGCGGTTTTTCATCTTGCGGTATTTGACAATAAGGTCAAAAAACAATTGCCTTACGGCTGGTGCCTCATCAATTGAAGTGAAACGGTGAGCCTTGATAATCTCCGCAATCGGAAACATCGCCCTGGAGTAAAGCCAACGCGATATGTCGTTGTGGGAAGCATGCATGTAGAGCGAGTCGGCAGGTACTTTCATGATATGTTTCTGCATATCATTGAGCGATTTTATGCGCATTATCTCCTCGCCGGTCGCCGGATTTCGGAACACGAAATCACCGAATCCGAAATTGTCGGTGATGGCTTTGCCGAGATCGACAGGGAGTTTCTTGGAGTTTTTGTCAAGGAAAATGCCGTTGAAATCGTCGACGCTGTCACGCAGTTCGCTTTGTGTCGATTCGATGATGATGGGCAGATAAGGGTCTCGGCGGTGAAATTCACGGGCGAGTTTCAGTCCGGCCATGGCGTCCTTGACGCCTTCGTGCATGAATGACACGTCGGAAATCACTCCCATGATATGGTCGCTGTATTTTTCATACAGACTCATCGCCTCCTCATAGTCACGTGCAAGCATTACCTTGGGGCGTCCGCGCATGCGGAGCATCTGCTCGTGCTCATTGAGCGCTTCGGTTGAGAAAACCATCGACTGCCTGAGCAGATATTTGTAAAGATGGGGGAGGATAGAGGAATAAAACCGTACCGAGTCCTCTACCAGCAGTATCATCTGGACGCCTACATCGAGAATGTCGTTGTCGGCATTCATCTTATCCTCAAGCAACTTGATTATGGCAAGCAGCAGCTCTACGTTGCCGAGCCACGAGAACACATAGTCAATGCCGGTAAAATCCTCATGCGACAGTCTTCGCGACACTTCTTTCGAGAATGGGGTCAGCACGACGAACGGAATGTCGGGATAGCTTTCCTTAATGGCGCGGGCGCCTATGAATGTTTCCGAAATATCCACTCCCGGCATCGCTATTATCAGGTCGTAATGCTTTTTGGCGAGCGCCGACATCGCATCATTGATATGCGATACAAGGGTGACGCGGGGAGGTGAACTCAAGTTGAGAGCGACATATTCGAAATACAGCTGCTCCTCGACGCGGCCGTCATCTTCCATCATAAAGGCATCGTAGGGCGATGCTATAAGGAGTACGTTAAAAATGCGGCGCTGCATGAGCCGCTGAAATTCAGTATCCTTAAGATATAACTGGCTAAGCGATTTCTCGTTCATTAGGCTAACATTCAACTATATAGAATCATATCGCAGGGCCACGCCAAAATAACTGTTCCCCGCGGTCTACTATATTTGCAATTTATTTTTCAAATTTACGAAATATATTCAAAATCTTCTCAATATTAATTTAAAATATTGTTTAAAAATGGATTTAGTCATCAAAAAAGTAAAAATTAGAGAATGATATATGTGAAATCGGAGAAAATTTTGTAAATTTGCGGTCTCGAAATATCATAATCACAATACAAAAGATAAACAGTTTATGGCAACTACTGCTGACTTTAAAAACGGAATGTGCCTCGATATCGACGGTAACTATTTCTTTATTGTTGAATTCCTTCATGTAAAGCCCGGTAAAGGTCCGGCTTTCGTACGCACCAAATTGAAAAACGTCCGCACCGGCCGTGTCCTCGACAAGACCTGGAACTCCGGCGTGAAAGTTGATGAAGTCCGTATCGAGCGTCGCCCTTACCAGTATCTCTACAAAGATGAGATGGGCTATAACTTCATGCATACCGAAACATTCGAGCAGGTAGCCCTCCCCGGCGAGAGCATCGAAGGTGTTCAGTTCCTCAAGGAAGGTGACATCTGCGAGGCTATGGTACAGGCTGCTACCGAGGAAATCCTCACTTGCGAAATGCCTACCAGCGTTGTCCTCGAAGTAACCTATACCGAGCCCGGTCTGAAAGGCGATACTGCAACCAACACCCTTAAGCCCGCTACAGTTGAAACCGGCGCCGAAGTGCGCGTGCCTTTGTTCATCAACACCGGCGACAAGGTAAGAATTGACACACGTGACGGTTCTTACGTAGAGCGTGTGAAATAATATTTCATCACTGATAAAAAAGTAATGGGACTTCGCAATCGGAGTCCCATTACTTTTTTTATCAGCTTAATCTCTTTTCTTTTTTCAATATATCTGTTCAATATTTTTCGATATTGTACGATTCTAATTGAACAGATAACCGTAATTTTCCAGCATCGTATCAAAACGGGCATCTTTACGCAGCGGTGCGACTGACAGATTTGCTATGTCGTAATATTTCCAGTCATACAGATTGGCATATCCGCGCTCGAGCGACTGGCGCATACATTCAAAAGCCTTGTCGAAATCGCCCAAGTGGCTATAAAGTGCAGCTGCGAGATAGTGTAAATGGCCGTCAATATCGGCAGGTTTTCCGGCAAGAATATTATCCATCCATTCCGCGGCACGCTCGTTCTGACCCATCAGATTGAGCGCAAATCCGAGATACGAACGGTAATTCGTCTCATCGTATTCGAGCGCCGCACACCGCGTAAGGAATCCTATCGCATCTGATTGCTGATTCATCTTGTCACCGATTATCCATGCCCTTATTATATAGTTGACCGGATTGTCGGGATTGTTGATAATCAGTTCGCCGAATTGGTTTGAAGCCATGGCATAGTCTCCTTCGGCAAGCGTGCTCAAGGCCATCTGCGTAAGAGCCTGCTGGTTGTCGGGGGCATTGAGCAACGCACGTTCGGCATAGAGTTTCGCCATATCCGTATTGCCTGAGGCAAGATATATTTTTGAACTTGTCAGGTAGTACAGATTGTTGTGGTTTGTGCCTAATGCAATATTAATCTGTTCGAGAGCCGATGTGAAATCGCACAGATAATAATAGCATTCGGCGAGCTTTGCGTGTATGCCGTGATAATTGTACAGTTTTTTGTCGATTATGGTATTGTAGTCGCTGATTGCTGATTTGTAGTGGTAATGGGCTTGTGCAATCATGGCACGGATGTAGTAATATACGCCGACATTCGGTGCCTGAGTGATTGCATTGCTTAGGCCGGATATGACCGCATTGTAATCGGTGTTCGCCATATTGACGAGTTCCGATATCGCTTTGTTGCTTTTCTTGTCGACTGCGATTGCAAGTATCATGTCGTCTACGGCGCCGTTGTTGTTGCCCATGAGCCGGCGCACGGAAGCACGTCGCAGATAGGCTTCGCTTTCGGCAGGGTAGAGGTTTACAGCCTCGTCCACATATTCATTGGCAAGCCCGAGATTGTTTTCCTTCACGGCGACTCTTGCCAGTCCGATCAATGATTCCAGCGAACGGTTACGCATGCGGCTGAGACGTTGGAAATTCTCTTTGGCGGCCGCATAATTGCCGAGCTCATATTCAAGATTGGCTTTCTGGTAAATCAGCGAATATGAAGTAGGCTCATATTCAAGAGCTTTGTTTATATCGGCGAGGGCATCTTCCGTGCGGTCGGTCATTATGTAGATATTGGCGCGCAACGCATATTCCTGCGACAGCATGTCCTTATCGTCGGCAGGAGTGTATTTTATTGCGTTGTTAATATCAGACAAGGCTCTCATGTACTGGTTCTGACCGTAATAAAGATGAGCGCGACGGAAATATACATTGTAATTATGCGCGTCTTCCTGAAGCTCTTCGTTGTATACTTTTTCAACAGCATCAATCACTTCCTGTGATTTAGCTGATTGTGCGTTAATTAATCCCGGGGCTAAAAGTATCGAGGATGTAATTATGATTTTTGATATTGTTTTCATTGCGTGTTCAATCAGAATTTATTTACAGTCATGCGTATTGCAGTCAGACGTTCAAGCAGACCGGGCAGCAACTCGAGGCGCAACATGTTGGCGCCGTCGCTCTTTGCCACTGACGGGTCGGGATGGGTCTCTATGAAAAGTCCGTCAGCACCGACGGCGATGGCCGCACGTGCCATTGTCTCAATCATGTCGGGACGTCCGCCTGTCACTCCTGCGGCCTGATTGGGCTGCTGCAGCGAGTGGGTGACGTCGACAATGACCGGGCAATTGAATTTCTGCATCTCAGGCACTCCGCGGAAGTCGACTATCAAATCCTGATAGCCGAACGTCGTGCCGCGCTCTGTCACAGCGACATTATTGTTGCCCGCATCCCGTACTTTGTTTACCGCATGGAGCATCGCTCCAGGCGCGAGAAACTGGCCTTTCTTGATGTTGACCATCTTGCCTGTATGGGCGGCTGCTATGAGCAGATCGGTCTGGCGGCACAGGAATGCCGGAATCTGCAGCATGTCGACAAACGGAGCCGCGAAAGCAGCTTCATCGGGCTGATGAATGTCGGTGACAGCAGGAATATTGTATGTCTTACGCACTTTGTCAAGAATCTCAAGAGCTTTCAGGTCGCCTATCCCGGTGAAGGAATCGAGTCGTGACCTGTTGGCTTTACGGTATGAGCCTTTGAACACGTATGGTATACCGAGCTTGTCGGTGACTTCCTTGATTTGTCCGGCGATGTCCATCGCCATCTGTTCCCCCTCTATCACACAGGGTCCGGCAAGCAGGAAAAAATTGCCGGTCGTCGAGGAATGCAAATATTGGTTTATGTCTGTCATAAATGTATCTTTTGACTTGTTAATTATCTCAATGATTGGTTATCTTATTAGTCTGGACTGAGATTTGTAGTGCGTAGAGGTGTGAGAGTTCAAACAGGGAGATTAAGCTGGTTGATTGCATGTATTGTCTGACATGCGGCCAATGCGGCTGTTTCGGTACGAAGCCGGCAGTCGCCAAGACTGACTGGTATGAAGCCGGAGCCGATAGTCTCTTTTATTTCCTGAGGAGAAAAATCGCCTTCCGGACCAATCATGATTACTGTATCACATTGCGGCGTTATCTCTTTTGCGAGAATACGCCGCGGTATGTCAGGATCACAATATGCTACATATCGCGAGGCATTGCTATGACGGAATTCGTCAATGAAAGTTTTGAGAGGAGTAATGCCATCAATCTGCGGCATCCACGTCTTGAGCGACTGCTTCATTGCGGATACAGCTATTTTTTCGAGACGTTCAGCTTTGATTTCTTTCCTTTCTGAATGTGTGCACAGCAGCGGTACAAAGCGGTTTATGCCGATTTCCACAAGCTTTTCAAGCAGCCACTCCATGCGGTCAATATGCTTTGTCGGGGCAACGGCGATAGTGATGTTCCCCTTCCAGGGAAGCGCTATTTCTTCCGTTTCCACGATTTCAACAAGAGTATGCTTGGAGTGCGGGTCGAGTATGCGGCATTTCAATCTATGCCCCCGACCGTCTATTACATCGATAATATCGCCCTGCTGCTTGCGCAATACTCTTATGCAATGTTGCGAGTCGCTTTCAGGCAACAGCGGATTGGTCAATATGTCAGGGGCATAAAATTGTATCATAGTTTTTAATTCTCTTAGTTTCTTTCCGGTTCTACATATCCGTCGGGTGCGCTGTCCTCAAGCTCAATGCTATCTTTTGCAGTCGCGGTATTGACATTGCCTTTGTCCTTGAAGATGAAGACGAACGCAACGGCTACTGCGAGTGCGAATGCAGCAAAGATAAGCCATGTCGCAGACCAGTTGCCAAGCAGGAAGTCGACATTGCCGTCTCCGTCTACATCAACCCACTGACAGAATTTCTCTACTACAGCGCCTGCCGATAGTGTTCCGACCGTAGCACCGATGCCGTTCGTCATAAGCATGAAGATACCCTGAGCCGAGGCTTGAATTGAACGGTCTGTCTCGCGTTCCACATAGAGTGCTCCGGATACATTGAAGAAATCGAAAGCTACACCGTAGACAATCATAGAAAGGATAAATAAAATGACGCCGGGGAAATCAGGCGAGCCGATACCGAAGAATCCGAATCTCAATACCCATGCTATCATTGCCATCAGCATTACACGTTTGATACCGAAGCGACGAAGGAAGAATGGGATCATCAGTATACAAAGAGCCTCGGAAATCTGGGAGAGCGATGTGAGGAGGGTCGCATTGTTGGCCACAAACGAATCTTCAAATCCGGAACCGATAAAACTCGAAAGGAACGGAGTTGCATAGCCGTTAGTTACCTGAAGACACATGCCGAGAAGCATGGAGAAGATGAAGAATATAGCCATCTTCTTGACTTTGAAAAGTTTGAACGCATCGAGCCCTAAAGTTTGCGCAAGAGTGCGTTTTTGCTCGGTTTTGACAATCGGGCATTTGGGTAATGTAAAACAGTATATGCCAAGTATCAGACCGAGAATGCCGGATACGAATAGTTGCCAATATGTATATTGAAATGGGGACCCTTCTCCTTCCAACGTAAAGAAGAAGCTGCCGTCTGTATCAAATGACGCACAGTTGACGAACCACATTGCGGCGATAAAACCGACTGTCCCGAATACGCGTATCGGCGGGAATGCCTTGACTGTATCTTGCCCGTCGGCACGCAATGTGGAAAACGCTACTGTATTGGAGAGGGCGATTGTAGGCATGTAAAAGGCCACACTGATGGTATATAATGTAAGGAATAGCCCATGTGATACAGCTTCGCCCGATGCATTTGCCTGATAACCTAATACGAAGCAGCCGAGCATGAATGCCGCGGCAAGAAGCTGGCATCCGCCAAGCACTTTCTGTGGCTGTATCCACCTGTCGGCTATTATACCCATCAATGTGGGCATGAAAATCGAAACAATTCCCTGTATTGCATACGCCCACGGGATAAGATTCCCCATTCCGGCACGTCCGAGATAATTGCCGATACATGTCAGATAGGCTCCCCACACTGCAAATTGCAGGAAGTTCATAATGATGAGCCTTGACTTTAGTTTTTTCATGATTATTAAATTTTATGTTTATTTGTTTTTTGAATTGCGCTTTTCGTTGATTATTGCCTGAATCTTGGCTGCCTCTTCATATTCCTCGTTTTCTATATGTTTTGCGAGGAGCGATTCAAGTTCCTCAATAGCGTAGTTTTCGAGTTTGGGTTCGGCATTTATACCCAGATCCTCGTCCTTGTCGGCCCGCAGGGAGGGATTGCTGTCTGAATCAAAAACAAATCCGGTAGTGGTAAGTATTTCGGAAGTTGTGAAAATAGGCGATTTTGTACGGATGGCGATGGCAATTGCGTCGGATGTGCGTGAATCCAGCACAATCTGGCGGTCGCCGTCGCTGAATGTGAGCTCCGAATAGAAAATACCGTCTTCAAATTTATATATGTATACCTGAAGCAGTTTTATGCCGAAAGCATGCGTAAAACTTTCGAAGAGGTCGTGGGTCATCGGACGGGGCGGTATGATGCCTTCGAGCTCTATGGCTATCGACTGGGCTTCCGGAGCACCGATGACAACAGGGATGCGGTACGGTCCGTCGACCTGCCCGAGTATCAGTGCGTACGCGCCTGACTGGATTTGCGAGTAGGTGAGGCCCACTACCTTCAGTTTTATTTTGTCTTCCATTTTCATGCTGTTGAAGAGTCTTTGGCCTTATTGTATTATCCGATATGTTTTCCGGTGAAATTCTGACCCGTGATTATTCCGCTGCCGTAGCATATCTTGCTGTCGGGGGAATATATAACGCCGAACTGTCCGGGGGCAATGCCCTGTACCTTGCGTTCAGATTCAAGCAGGTATTCGTCATCATCGATGCGGTGGAGGGTGGCATTGAAAAATTCCGGTGTATGGCGGTTCTTGAATGTCACCTTGATGTCATTTACATCGTCGCTCCAGGGCTTGCCGGATATGAAATGCATCTGGTTCAAATGTATATTGTTGCCGTATTGCTTTTCAGTATCGTATCCGTTGCTCACGTAAACCACGTTGTCGCGTATGTTCTTTTTTACGACATACCAAGGGCCTCCGCTCAGGCCTAATCCCTTGCGCTGACCGATGGTGTGGAACCAGTAGCCGCGGTGGGTGCCTATTTTACGACCGGTCTCAAGTTCGACTATCGCGCCCGGTTTTTCTCCGAGATGACGCCGTATGAAATCGTTATAATCTATTTTACCGAGGAAGCAGATGCCCTGCGAGTCTTTGCGGTAGGCGTTGGGCATTTTTGTCTCGACAGCGATTTCACGTACGCGCGATTTCGGGAGGTCGCCAATGGGAAATATCACGTGTTCGAGCTGCTTATATGTTATTCTGGCGAGAAAGTCGGTCTGGTCTTTGACGGGGTCGACTGCAGTGGCGAGCCATTTTTTGCCGTCACGCATCACGGTGGTGGCATAATGGCCTGTGGCTGTCAGATCGAATTCATGTCCCCACCGTTCCTCAAAGAACCCGAATTTTATCATCTTATTGCACATGATGTCGGGGTTGGGAGTGAGTCCTTCGCGCACCGAATTGAGCGCGTATTCCATCACGTTATCCCAGTATTCGTTGTGCAGCGAGACCACATCGAAGGGCAGATTGTATTTTTTCGCTATATAACCGCACATCTCGATGTCTTCCTCCGCCGAACAGTCACCTTCACCATTGTCAAGGCCGATGCGTATATAGAATAAGTGCAGGTCATGTCCCTGCTCGAGCAGTGTGTGCACAGCTACCGCGCTGTCCACGCCTCCTGAAATCAATACTGCGATATTCATGTCAGCGCGTCATTTTGGAGTTAGCGATATGAAAAGCCTCGATGAGATTATCCGGGTCGAGAGACTTCGACAAAATCGCACCTTCGGGATTGAGGTAGTACAGGGTAGGAGTGTGCCGCAAGTCGTATATCTCGTCAATGTCGGGAGCTGCACCCACAATCCACCGCTGATTGTAGCCGGCTACGTCCTGAGCCCATTCGGAAGTATAGTCGTCAGGATAAATGCTTACAATACGCAACAGTCCGTCATCAAGGAGCTGGTTGATATTGTAGTCGGCGGAGAGACGAATGCGCGTCATACGGCATTCGTCGCAGTCCGGGTCGTTGACGAACAGCAGCACGTGCGCGCCGCGCGTATCGCTCAGCTGAGATGTACTGCCGTCGCGCAGCGTATATTTAAGTTCGGGCGCAATCAGACCGACCTGAGTCTGCTCCACAATTTTTGCCTCATGGGCGAGACGCGCTTTTTTTGTCTTTGATATTTTTTTGTTATCCACTACCGCTTTTGCAAACGGGAGAAAAATTTCATCCGACAGGAATTCCGCCTCTCCGTTGTATACGGCTTCTTCGGCAAGTTCACCGAGCGTGAGGAGATGGTCGGGTGATTTCTCGTATGAAGCTATAAGGCGAGAGATGGATTCATGGACAGTTGCGGCGTCGGCGTATGGCATGAAGGATATGTAGTCCATGAATGCGCTTTTGAATTTTTCCCGGTTGAGTATAGCGCTTTGCATGTTGCACCTGTCCCAGAAATGGGCTACAAGATATGATGTCCGCTCCTGAAGCGTGACGAGTTCCTCCGGCGGCTCGGGATAGGCGAACAGCCTGTCGGAAGTGCCGTCGGCCTGTGCCTGACATGTCATACTGCCAAAAAGGCAGAGCGCGATCATTGCGTTACGAAATTTCATATACGGTAGAAATAGCTGTCAATTATATTGCCGGTAAAGAGTTTGGCTCTTTCCGGCCTAAGTTATATGCAAAGTTAATGTAAGTTTGGTTGACTTCAAAACATTACGGCATATTGTTTGTTAAAGAAATAAAAGAGAATGTTATTACCAAGCCATTTTAATCAAGCAATAACTAAATTTCATTATATATGAATTTCAACAGTTTCACTATCAAATCTCAGGAAGCGATTCAGAAGGCGGTAGAGTTAACCCGCGCCGCCGGACAACAGCAGATTGAGCCGGTGCATCTTCTGAAAGGCATTATGACGGAGGGCGAGTCACTCATCAATTTTATCTTCCAGAAGATTGGCGCCAATCCCGTAATCGTGACGCGTCAGGTCGATGACGAGATAGCGCGTCAGCCGAAGGTAAGCGGCGGCGAACCGTATCTTAGCCGCACGTCTAACGATGTGCTGCAGAAGTCACTTGACATCGCCAAGAAGCAAGGCGACGAATACGTTACGCTCGAAGCTATGCTTCTTGCCTTGTTCCTGATTAATTCGTCGGCCTCTACAATCCTTAAGGATGCCGGGCTGACCGAAAAGGAACTTGATGCCGCCGTAGCTGAATTGCGTAAAGGTAAAAAAGCTACCGACCAGAGTGCAGAGGACACATACAATGCTCTCAGCAAGTATGCCATCAATCTTAACGAACGGGCGCGCGCCGGCAAACTTGATCCGGTAATCGGTCGTGACGACGAGATAAGGCGAGTGCTCCAGATATTATCGCGCCGTACCAAAAACAATCCTATGCTTATAGGCGAGCCTGGCACCGGTAAAACCGCGATAGCCGAAGGACTGGCTCAGCGTATCGTACGTGGCGACGTACCTGAAAACCTGCGCTCAAAACAGATTTTCTCGCTTGACATGGGCGCGCTTGTCGCAGGAGCCAAATACAAAGGCGAGTTTGAGGAACGACTCAAGGCGATTGTCAATGAGGTAACCCAAAGCGACGGAGAGATAATATTGTTTATCGACGAAATCCATACCCTTGTCGGTGCCGGGAAAGGTGAGGGCGCGATGGACGCCGCCAATATACTTAAACCTGCATTGGCACGAGGCGAGCTCCGTTCGATTGGCGCAACGACACTTGACGAATATCAGAAATATTTCGAGAAAGACAAGGCTCTTGAGCGCCGATTCCAGAAAGTGATGGTCAACGAGCCCGACGAGATGAGCGCCATCTCGATACTTCGCGGACTGAAAGAGCGTTATGAAAACCACCACCATGTCCGTATCCGCGACGAGGCTGTCGTCGCTGCCGTGCAGTTGTCCGAACGGTATATAACCGACCGTTTCCTTCCCGATAAGGCCATTGACCTTGTTGATGAAGCCGCTTCAAAACTCCGGCTCGAAATCGATTCAGTGCCGCAGGCTCTTGATGAGATAACCCGCATGATTGCACAGAAGGAAATCGAGCGCGAAGCTATCAAACGCGAGGGCGACAAGGCCAAAGTAAAGGATATAGAGAAAGAAATCGCTACGCTGCGGGAGGAAGAAAAGGAATATACGGCCAAATGGAAAGCCGAGAAAGATCTGATTAACCGCATCCAGCAGAACAAGGTCGACATCGAGCAGCTCAATTTCGAGGCTGACCGTGCCGAACGCGAAGGCGATTATGCCAAGGTGGCTGAAATACGCTATTCTAAAGTACAGCAGAAAGAACAGGAGAATAAGGAGATTCAGGAGCAGCTCAAGATGATGCAGGGTGAAAAGGCCCTCATCAAGGAAGAGGTCGATGCAGAGGATATTGCAGATGTCGTGTCGCGCTGGACGGGTATTCCTGTCAACAAAATGGTACAGAGCGAGAAGGAAAAACTTCTTCATCTTGAAGCCGAGCTCCACAATCGTGTGGTAGGGCAGAACGAAGCCATTCAGGCTATTGCCGACGCCGTCCGCCGTTCGCGTGCGGGATTGAACGACCCGCGGCGTCCTATCGGTTCGTTTATCTTCCTCGGTACCACCGGTGTCGGTAAGACGGAGCTTGCAAAGGCACTTGCCGAATATCTGTTTGACGACGAGAACATGATGACTCGAATCGATATGAGTGAGTATCAGGAGAAGCATGCTGTGTCAAGACTGGTCGGAGCGCCTCCGGGATATGTAGGTTACGATGAAGGCGGTCAGCTCACCGAGGCGGTGCGCCGCAAGCCATACTCGGTAGTGCTTTTCGACGAGATAGAGAAAGCTCACCCCGATGTATTCAATATCCTCCTGCAGGTGCTTGACGATGGCCGTCTGACGGATAACAAAGGCCGTATGGTCAACTTCAAGAATACCATCATCATCATGACTTCCAACATGGGTTCGCACGTCATTCGTGACAATTTCGCGAAAATGACGCCCGAAAACAAGGACGAGACCGTAGAGAAGACCAAAGAGGAGGTGCTCGAGATGTTGAAGCAGACGATACGTCCGGAGTTCCTCAACCGTATCGACGAAATTATAATGTTCACGCCACTCAATGAAACCGAGATTGAGGAAATCGTCGGATTGCAGATCAAGTCGATACAGAAGATGCTTGCCACGTCGGGCATAACTCTTGAAGTAACTCCTGAGGCTCTCCACTATCTTGCCGAGGAGGGATATGACCCCGAATTCGGTGCCCGTCCGGTAAAGCGCGTCATCCACCGTGTGGTCCTCAACCGGTTGTCAAAGGATATCCTCGCCCAGAAGGTCGACAAGGACAAGCCGATTGTCATTGATGTCGAAGGCGATGAATTAATATTTAAAAACTGAAAAAACGCTTAACGACTATGAAAAAACTTTTTTATCTGTTATTGATGGCATTGCCGGTAATAGGAATGACATCGTGCGATGACGACGATGATGTGCCCGACGTATCGCTGTCGGCCACATTCGAAGGCGTCACACGCGTCGACCACACGCTGTATGTCGTATCGGGCGAGACAATTGACATAGAATCCATTAACCTGATTGACAACACCAAGAAGGGTGCAGTGATAGGTTCGGCAAGTTATTTCTGGGATTACTACCGTCTTGGCGGTACTATCGTAGCCCCTTACGGCATGAAAATTGACACTGAGGGTGTCCAGCTCGGAAACCATTTGCTGCAGATCAAAGTCAGCATCTACGCCGTCGACTACTCGCCATGTGTAGGATATATGGAATATCCTGTCAAGATAGTGGCATCGGAAAGCGATATACCCACCGAAGGCGATATCGAACCCTCTCCGACAGTGTCGCTTGTAATCAAAGCCGATGACGACTCGGAATAAACGCCGAGCTTTATTACACTTAACTTAATAAGTCAGAGGCGATACACTCAATCGTGTGTATCGCCTCTGACTTATTATTGTATCTGTTTATATTATTCTTTGTTTAAGAATTTACCGTATTCTATGGATATTTGTCGGCTTTTTTCTGCGATGTCAGGGTATTCTTTTGCAAGTTCCCATTCAGTAATGCGCGACAATTCATATCTGATAGAGGCCAAGCGGTTTCTTTCTGAGAGATTGTCGGTGCCATTTTCCCTATAATCCTGCATCATGGGTGTTATTTCCTTGTCAAGCAATTCCAGTTGCTTTACCATTTCATTCGCATCAGCTTCAGTGAAATTTTCACTGTCATGGTAATATTTTTCAATCAGTCCCGTTGCTTTCTCCTCATTGAAACTGCCGGAACACCCTGTCATGAACAACAGGATTGAGACGCAGATAAAAAATACTTTTTTCATAAATATTGTTTTTAAATTCATTGTATTTTCAAATGTTATTGTACAGACAAATGTAGTAAAAATAACCCTGACAACAAATGCAAAAATGGGGAAATAAAAATTTATTGAAAAAAATATCGTGAAAATTTTGTCAGTTAAAAAATTGTTCTTACCTTTGTGGTGTCGAAAGCGAAGGCTTAGCTAAACGGCGATTTAGTGTAGTGGCCTAGCACGCCACCCTCTCACGGTGGAGACCCGGGTTCGATTCCCGGATTCGCTACTCGGCAAAGCGGCTGTCAGTTTGGTAGCCGCTTTTTTTATTTACACGTAACTTTGGCCCTTTGTCGGCTGAAAATTTTATATTTTTGGATAGTATGGCCGTACTGCTGCAGATTGACCGTCTTACAAAAAGTGTTGGTGACCGGCTTTTGTTCGGGGATGTGACTTTCGGAGTAAACGAAGGGGACAAAATTGGCGTCATAGCCAAGAACGGTACCGGTAAATCGACATTGCTGCGCATAATCGCAGGGAAAGAAAGTGCCGATTCGGGAAATGTTGTTGCCCGTACAAATCTTAATATCGGTATATTGGAGCAGACGCCGGTGTTTGAGGGCGACCCTACGGCAATAGAAGCGTGCATTGACCATTCCACTGCGAGAGGACGCCTTGTGCTGAGCTATGAGAATGCACTGGCCGCCGATGATACCGCCGCAATGCAGGAGCTGATACCTCAGCTTGACCAGTTGCAGGCATGGGATCTGGAGGATAATGTGCGTCAGATGCTGACCCAATTGCAGATTACCGATTTCAGCCAGCCAATATCCACCATGTCGGGAGGACAGCGCAAACGCGTGGCGTTATGCCGCCTGTTGCTCGATAAGCCTGACATTATTATTCTCGACGAACCTACCAACCATCTTGATATAACGACCATAGAATGGCTTGAGGGCTACCTGCGGCATCAGCGTGTCACGCTTATCATGGTCACGCACGATCGATATTTCCTCGACAGTGTATGCGACAAAATCATTGAGATTGACCGTCAGCAGATTTTTACATACGACGGTAATTATGATTATTATCTCCGTCGGCGTCAGGAACGAATAGATGCCATGGCGGCTGAACTTGCCAAGGTAAAGAATACATTGCGCCGTGAGACTGAATGGATGCGCCGTCAGCCCCAGGCGCGTGCCGGTAAGGCCAAATACCGCATCGATGCTTACTACGACCTGAAAGAACGCTCGCGTGTCGACTTAAGGGAACGTCAGGTAAACCTCAATGTCAATTCATCATATATCGGGTCAAAGATATTTGATGCTGTCGGTGTATCCAAGCGCTTCGGGGATAAGATAATACTTGACAATTTCAATTACACGTTTGCCCGCTACGAAAAAGTAGGCATAATAGGGGAGAACGGCGTAGGGAAATCCACATTCATAAAACTCCTGCAGGGACTTGTAGCTCCCGATAGCGGACACTTCGACGTAGGCGAGACCGTGCGTTTCGGTTACTATAGCCAGGATGGCATCAACTTCAATCCTGAAAAGAAGGTGATAGATGCCGTAACGGAAATTGCGGAAGATGTCGTTGTCAACAATCAGCTGCATTTTTCGCCGATGCAGTTTCTGCAGCATTTTCTGTTCTCGCCAGCCGACCAGCAGAAATACATACATACACTTTCAGGCGGTGAGCGTGCCCGGTTGCATCTTGCAGTAGTGCTGATGCGTTCCCCAAACTTTCTTATTCTTGATGAACCGACCAACGATCTCGACATCGTCACACTCGGTATCCTTGAAAACTATCTTGAACAGTTCGGAGGATGTCTGATAGTTGTGTCACACGACCGCTTTTTCCTCGATTCGACAGTTGACCATCTTTTTGTAATGGAAGGCAACGGTGTAGTAAAGGATTTCCCGGGCACATATACCGAATACCGTCAGTTAAAGGAACAGCAGCAACGGCAGTCGCTGACCGAACAGAAGAAGAAACAGAACGAAAACGAAAGTGCTCAACAGAAACGCGCCGAGCGTCCGCGCAGACTATCCTTTAAGGAACGGCGCGAACTGGAAGCGCTTACTGAAGAAATCGCAGCTCTTGAAGATGAAAAGCAGCTGCTTGAAAAAATATTTTCGGGTACCGTCCCCGGAGATATAAATGATGCCTCTCGCCGTTATGAAGAAGTCAAAAACATGATTGACGAGAAAGAACTACGTTGGCTTGAACTGTCTGAGATTGAGTGACAGCCATCTTCCTCTAAAATATGTCACGAGCCATTTTTTTAATCTACTATACCTTTTTCTATAATTGTTTTACCCATGAAATCAGTCTTTATTGCCATTGTATTTTGTTTGTGTGCCGCGAGCGGCTCTATGGCACAGGATCAGCCGGCCGCCGAACGTTATCAGCGAGAGGCCGAATATTATCAGCGTCAGGCTGAGAGTTACCAACGCGACGCCGAAAGCTATCTCCGTGATGCCAAGCGGAAAGAAAGCGATGCCGCTTACTATCTTCGTAACAAAAAATATGATAGGGCGCGAGACTGTTATCGGAGTGCTGCCGGTGCCATGGACCGGTATCAGACAAAAATAGATGCTGCATCGCGGGCTGCTTCCACTGCTGAAGATTATCTTAAGCGGGCAGCCGACGCATTACGGTAAGCCATATTATTCTGAAAATCTATAATAAACTGTAGTTATAAAAAATAAACCGGAGGCAATTTAATGATAACCTCCGGTTTACTATTCTTATGTCGCTGTTATTATTTGATGAGATACTGCGACGAGATTGACTGATATTCGTGCACGCGGCGGATAGTGTCGGCAAACATTCCTGCTATCGACAGCACAGTCACCTTGCTGCAATCCTTGTTGAAGGGGATTGAGTTGGTGAAAATCATTTCCGTCAATCCGCTCTCGTTGACGCGCTGCGTAGCCGGGTCGCTCATGATAGCATGTGAGGCGAGGGCGCGCACCGATTTCGCACCTTCGGCAAGCATCAGGTCGGCGGCTTTGGTTATGGTGCCTGCGGTGTCTACCATGTCATCCACAAGAATGACGTTTTTATCCTTGACGTCGCCGATGACAGTCATTGTGGCAACAACGTTGGCTTTTGCGCGCTGTTTATGGCAGAGCACGAGAGGTACATTGAGATATTTGGCGTAATTGTTGGCGCGTTTTGCTCCGCCTACATCGGGAGTGGCGATAACCATATCCTCAAGTTTGAGCGACTGGATGTAGGGGATAAATACCGACGAACCATACAGGTGGTCGACAGGTACATCAAAAAATCCTTGAATCTGGTCGGCATGCAGGTCCATGGTGATTACACGGTTTACGCCGGCAGCAGTCAGAAGATTGGCCACAAGTTTTGCCGCGATTGACACACGGGGCTTGTCTTTGCGGTCCTGACGTGCCCATCCGAAATAGGGCATGACGGCAATTACCGAGCGGGCGGAAGCACGTTTGGCAGCGTCAATCATGAGCAGCAGCTCCATCAGGTTGTCACTGTTGGGAAACGTCGATTGCACCAGATAGACTTCATGACCGCGAATTGACTCTTCAAACGATACTTCAAATTCACCGTCAGCAAAGCGCTGAATGTTCATTTGTCCGGGTTCTACTCCGAGTTCCTTGCATATTTCTTCTGCCATGTAACGAGAGTTGGTTCCCGAAAAAACCTTGAACGGGGGAAGTGTTGTTGTACTCATTGGATTTATTATTGAGAATGATTGGTATAAGTTGGCTGATATATATCCGGATTATTCTGACAACGTCATTGATTTGCGCTTTTTCAACCGCGGTGTCACGTTTTTATGCTCGATTCTCCATATAACGGCATTATACGGAGCACTGAGATAAGCCTTGAATGTGGTGTCGGACGCAAAGGCTTTTTCTGTAGATATTCCGGAGAGAAGTTCTGTCGCCTTAGCCACACCCTGCGGGATGTTGAGCAAATCGAAAGCATGTTGCGGTATATTGATTTCGATTTCCGTAGGTTTCGTGTCGAAACTTACCGCGATAAGTAAAGTAACGTCATCATAACTGCGCAGGAAAGCATAGTGGCGGTGAGGATTGAATTTCGGATTATTGTAGTTGACGTATGTCACATCGAAGAACCGTCCCATCGAGATGGCTTTCTCGTTGTTGCACAGACGGAGTATCTTGCGGTAGTCATCACGCAGCTCTTTCTCTTCGTCCGAAAGCATACGGCCGTCGCATTTGCCGCGGTTGCGCCAGCGGCGAATAGTCGAAAGTGACCAGAAATCGAATATGGTGGTACGCCCGTCCTGCCCGCTGTATCCTTCCGCATCAAGCGCTTTTTCACCGAGTTCCTGGCCCATGTATACCATGTAGGGCCCCGTCGACAGCATAGTGCTGACTACCATCGAGGGAAATATGGCGCGTGCGTCATTGGCATATTGCGGTGATGCGAAACGCGGTTCGTCGTGATTCTCCTGGAAATTGAGCATTTTGTCGGAGATTCCTTCCACTGTCTGCCAGCACGATGTTATATTGGCAGCCGATACATTGTGGCACTGAATGCCGCGCAGTGTGTCGTAGAGGTTGACTTTGTCATAGAGATAGTCGAATCCGCCTATGTTGATGAAATCGCGGTAGAGATGTATATCATAGATTTCGGCTATGAAAATAATGTCGGGATAGCGCTCCTTGACATTGGCGATAGCCCACCGCCAGAATTCGATTGGTACCATGTGCGCCATGTCGCATCTGAACCCGTCGACACCTTTCGATGCCCAATACCTTAATATGTGCAGCATCTTGAACCATACGGGTGGAATGGGGTCGAAATGATGGGTATGGTCACCGTAATCAATCCCGTAATTGAGCTTGACAGTCTCGTACCAGTCATATTGGTTGGGGAAAGCGTTGAAGCAGTCATTGCCCGACGCTTTTGCCGGGAACTCGATATAAGCGTCGGCGCCTTCTCCAAGGTCGATTGAAGGGGAGAACTGCTGGCGTGTTATATAGTAGAAATCGTTGGTCGGCGAGAAAAACATTGTCTGGTCGTCATCTGCTCCGAGGTCTTTTATACCTGCCGGTTTGGCATCTGAATGGTATTGACGTCCGACATGGTTAGGCACGAAATCAATTATCACTTTCAGCCCTGCGTCGTGTGTGCGTTTCACGAGCGCATCAAATTCGTCAAGACGATGCTCCACATCTGTGGCGATGTCGGGGTCAATGTCATAATAGTCGGTAATGGCATACGGTGAGCCGGCTTTGCCTTTTATCACATACCGGTTGTGCCGTGGAATCCCGTAGGAGGTATAGTCTACGTCATGGGCATGTTCAATAACCCCCGTATACCACACGTGGGTGACGCCGAGGTCTTTTATCGCCCTCAGTGTGGTGGCATTGATGTCATTTATTTTACCTGACCCGTTTTGCTCGATTGTGCCGTTTGGTATGCAGTCTGCATTGTTGTTGGCAAACAACCGTGGGAGCATCTGATATATGATTGGTTTCGTTTTCATTGAATAATCTGATTTATTTTATATCTGTCAAGCAACGGCCATGATTTAAGCGCACTTTTTGTAGCGGCATATCCTCTGATATAAACCTGTTGTATTTCTTTAAGATTGAACACCTTATATGAGGCTATCTCGGGCGTCTCGACTGCGAGGTCACACAGCATCATGTCATCCTTCACATTGGCTTTGAGCATCAGACGGTATGTGCGCAGCGCAATGTCCATGACAGTGTTTTTATAAGCCTCATCGGGCAACGGACTGCAGTTGACTCCTATCAGACATTCACATTTGTCGCGCAATATCCATGAAGGCATATTGCGCAGTACACCGCCGTCAACATATCTGACCCCGTCTATTTCAACCGGACGGAATAATATGGGTATGCTGCACGATGCCGCTACAGCCTCTATTATGTCGCCACTGTCAAATACAGCAGGTGTGCCGTGGTCCAGATCAGTAGCCCCGATGTAGACCGGAACGGGAAGTTCACTGATGTCAGTGTAGTCACCTATGGCA